>Ga0307509_10000205_pt1 | contig 94151 bp, 73 predicted proteins | sample 10_EM_MG_FD_202245 | JGI IMG/M metagenome (GOLD analysis project Ga0307509, IMG submission 202245) | Populus trichocarpa ectomycorrhiza microbial communities from riparian zone in the Pacific Northwest, United States - 10_EM | ecosystem: Host-associated > Plants > Roots > Unclassified | place...
CCCCCAGAAAGCTGGATGACTGGTGATTTTCTTTTATATGGCCTATTTCCGGCGGGTTGGGATTAATACGGTGCGGCATGATAGACTGCGAAGTGAATTGAGTTGGACCTCCGGTTAGCGGACGAATAATTAAAGCAGTATCACCTATGGTAGGGGTTCGGGTTTTGACGGGTTTGCCCTCCCTACTGGTGTATAGAGATGTGGATCATGTGGTGGACGATAGTATGGATCGGTGACCGCGATCAGAAGCTAATTTCCCGACGTCAAACTTTATCTGGACGTCGCATCTGGTGCTCCGATTACCCAAGTAACTAGACTACCATAACCCCAAATAATCGAACCGTATGTTGTCATTGGAGTTGCCATTTCTGGTAAGGTCTAGCGTTTTTTTGTCTTTTTATGGCCCCCGGAAGGATTAATCGCCTGGCTTTCTGCTGTGTTTTTCGCCCCTATTCTAAAGTAGGGGATTCTCAACGACATAGCACACAATCCGACTAGTCGAGTTTTTACAATCTCGAGTATCGTAATATTATTACCATCCCGGAGAGATGTGAAACAACGAAACTCAGCGCACCCGCCAATTGCGCAAGAGTGGGGTCGAAACCATAGGATAAATACGCTACCAGTTATCAGCCTCATAATAACTAAAATCAAAGTAAAGAAGTGACTTCAGCTATTATTATATCATTCGGTCGGTTTCGTCACCCCCCCTGTTCATATTCCCTGCAGATGGCGCAATTTCTCGGATGGACTGGACTGAACTTCGTTGTTTCACCTCTCTCCTGGATGGGATAACTTTTAACAGGCTTCCGGTATGTGTTTAGGCTTTCTCGGGAAAGCATTTCGGATGCAGGAATACACGGGGGTTTTGGAACCGTGCATCCGCCCGAAGGGAGGCGTAAAAGAGCCGGACACATGAATGCCACATGCCAGGAGGCTACGGGCAATGCGAATTTGTTTTGCTTGTTAGTCCGGGAGTAAGCACGGGGGAGGGGAGACTTACATGGAATAGCATGGGTATGTGTGGTGGCTCATGGAGGTCTTTGTAGTTGATATGCTCGTACTTTGGTTTTTGCCGCTAGTTAGTTGTTGAGATAGCTGTCGTTCAATGAAGTAAAACTTCCTCGCTCCTAAATGCGCGATCGTTTCCGTGTACAAACTCTTGGCGTTTCGCAGTCCCCGTTTTGTTTTGTTTTGTTTGTTTTGTTTTGTTTTGTTGTGGGCCTGCGATCCGGGTCTAAAAATGTCTAGTGTTTGAACGGTGCTACGGGTTCCACTTTTGGCTAATCTACCTTGCCGCCGAACATAAAGCGATGTGGCGGATGATTACCAATACGGTGATTTATACAAGTAGTGCCGTGGTGCTCTCGAGCTGTATACGCCTGTCTCCGGCTGCGCCGATAGCGGTGGTAAAACAGGATCCCTAAAGTGCCTTCCCCCCAGCCTGGGAAAGAGCTCTCCAATCTTTTGAGACGAAGGTTAGCTATCCGTCATGCTAGTCCCGCAGCTTTTCCTCTGCCTGAAATGGTTATTATGACGCGCCAAGAGACCGAGGATGGAAAACCTTTTCGGGTAGTCCAATTGGCTCTGGAAAGCCTACGGTAAAGGATAATGGGTGCAGATTATGCCTAAAGGGTGAATATTGGATGGGTATCCTTGCAGGATGCCCCGCATACCCCCTGCGAAGAACTACCGGGATTTCTTAACCCAATAAAGAACAATCGTTCGCTTCATATGCGTCGCCTAACTTATACGGTAGTTTTGGTTGGGATAGCTTTCGACACGAAACCGTAGTGTGGCAGCGATGTACTAGTACAGAGATACTCGAGTAGTGGGAAATATTCATGAATACTAAGTAGGAAAAATTAGCGTCCCTCCACTTGAAACCCGGGCAAGATGTTCTCATCGATGGTGTTTTTCGTTTCGGTCAATGAAATGGTTTTTCAGTCTCGGCTACCTAGGCTACAGTACTGGAGTAGTTCGTGGACCTCGCTACCGATAGGCTTATTCTACTGCCAGCACCGAGGGGTTTTCGTGGGCTAGAGAGAATGTTCGTAGTGTCATAACCTGGGACTTGGAAATCCGTACGTAGGACTCCTCACGCTGCAGTACTGACACATTACAGGTAAGCATTAGAATGGTAGCAGTTTTGCACCTGTCTGGTGGCTTACTTGGAATGTGCACCATAGGTGGCTGTGTGCTACTCTGATGTAACACTAGGAGACCAGAGCCTTTCTTCAGCCAGACCCCGCATTTCTTCCCCTCCCAAGAATATCATCAACGACCATATTCAAGAACTCCTCCTTTTCAACAGAACGGGCAATAAAGGGTGGAAGATGTCCCAATATACCATCAACGATAGTAACAACTGCCTCAATAATACGAACTCTTTTAATGTGTGGAACAACTGTACCTTCGCAGACGATCGGTCCCAACTCCTAGCCTGGCTATCACCCCTAGAACCAAGCTTAAGGCATCGAGACGTCCGCGAGCGCCGTGTCAACAATGTCGGGGAATGGGTCATGCAAACCGAGGAATTCAGGAGATGGTGCGGCCGAAGTGAGGGGGGTGACGCCGGGGGTGATACCGCCGTTCTATTTTGCTACGGAGATCCGGGGGTCGGCAAAACATTTATTAGGTAAAGACCACCCTCAAAAGAGAGAGGTGAGCCTGTGCTAATAAACCGTGATACTAGTTCGCTAGTAGTAGACAAGCTATGCGATCAGGCTAGAGGACAAAACGTCGCCATCACATGTTTTTACTTTGATTTCGCCGCCCGAAAAGAGCAATCTGCGACTAGTATGCTGGGTTCTTTGCTGAAACAGATGGTCAGCGGAATGGAAAGGGTTCCTGACGAAATATCACGCGCCTTCAAAGAGCAGAAAATGGCTATTGGTGGATGTGGACCGCAACTCGCTGATATTGTGAAGATGCTAGAGGCCATCACATCCTCACAGCCCACGTTTATATGTATTGATGCCCTTGACGAATGTGTGGGTGTGCAACGGTTCAGAATTCTTAATTCACTAAAACAAATTCTTGAGAAATCACCGGGGACTCGAATATTCGTTACCGGAAGGCCTCATATTCGAGCCGAGATCGAAAAGCACCTTGCCGGGCGAGCGATAAGTCTATCTGTGAGTCCTAGCAAAGACGATATCACCACATACCTTCATGCTAGACTGAGCGAGGACGAAACTCCAGATGCTATGAGCGAGAGTCTGGAGGCAGACATTCTGGAGCAGATTCCCGGGATTATGTCGGAAATGTGCACAAGCAAATGACACCAAGGATCCCATCCCACACTATCCGCTAACATGTGTATTTAGGTTTCTACTCGTTTCCTTGAATATCGAAGCAATCCTGGAAGAACCAACAATATATCGGAGACAAGAACGGCTGAGCAGAATGACAAATGGATTGGGGTTGGGGGATGTCTACGGTGCGACAATCGAACGGATAAAGGCACAGGGTGGTGGCAAATCGAGACTGGGTATGGAGGCTTTGATGTGGATCAGTCATGCCGAACGGCCCTTAAAGGTGGAGGAGCTCTACCACGCCCTCGCAGTCGAGCTAGGCTCCACCCATTTCAATAGCGGCAACGTCCCTTCGATGTCAACACTGGTGAGCTGCTGTCAAGGACTGATTACCGTGGATAAGGAAGCATCAACTGTGCGGCTGGTCCATTTTACTCTGCAAGAGTATCTTTCCGCCAATCCCGATATTTTCACCACACCTCACGCGTCAATAGCAGAAATCTGCTTAACCTATTTAAATTCCGAACAAGTCAAGACCATTCCATCCAATTGGTACCCCGACCTCTCCGACACTCCCTTCCTAGAATATTGCTCTTTATACTGGGGAGTCCATGCGAAAAAGCAATTATCGGACCGCGCCAAATCCCTTGCCTTAGAGCTACTACAGGGAGATGCCTGCCACGTATCCACCCAATTACTTTTAAGACAAGCAAAGGGACTATATCTAGGGAATCCTGGTACCAACTTCCAGTTTAGCGGACTACACCACGCATCATTTTTCGGAATTTCCAAGCTTGTAGCTGCCTTGATAGAGATGGAATGTTGTGATACCAACGGAGGAGATTTCTGGGGGTGCAGTCCGCTTTCTTGGGCTGCTCGCAATGGACACGAAAAAGTAGTAGAAATATTGCTCGGGCAGGAAGCTGTCAACCCCGATAAGCCAGATATTTACGGCAAAACACCGCTGTCGCATGCCGCTGGGAATGGACATGAGGGAGTGGTGAAAATACTACTCGGGCTGGAAGAGGTCAACCCCAATAAGCCAGACGATGACGGCCAAACACCGCTATCGCATGCCGCTGGGAACGGACATGAGGGACTTGCGAAAATACTACTCGGGCGAGAAGATGTCGACCCCAACAAGCCAGACCAACACGATAGAACACCGCTCCTGTTTGCCGCCTGGAATGGACATGAGGGAGTGGTGGAAATACTGCTCGAGCGGGAAGAGGTCATCCCCAACAAGCCAACTTCCTGGGGTCAAACACCGCTCTCGTATGCTGCCGAGTATGGACGCGAGGGAGTGGTGAAAATACTACTAGGGCGGGAAGAAGTCAACCCCGACCAGCCAGATACGCGGGACAAAACACCGCTCTCATATGCCGCCTGGGGTGGACATGAGGGAGTGGCAAAAATCCTGCTCGGGCGACAAGAAGTCAACCCCGACAAGCCAAATTCCTGGGGCCGAACACCGCTTTCGTATGCTGCCGAGCATGGACATGAGGGAGTGGTGAAAATCCTACTTGGGCGGCAAGAAGTCAACCCCGACAAGCCAAATTCCTGGGGCCGAACACCGCTTTCGTATGCTGCCGAGCATGGACATGAGGGAGTAGTGCAAATGCTGCTTGGGCGACAAGAGGTCAACCCCGACAAGGCAGATAATTCCGGCAAAACACCTCTCATGCACGCAGCTGAGCGTGGCCATAAAAGTGTGATAGAAGAACTGAAGCCTCACGAAGTGGTAACCCCAGAGCGATCCGAGGCCTAGGACACACCACCTCATGAAATCCACCCCATTATTTGCCTCCCGGAGCATGTTGTTCGTGGAAGTTGTTTCTCTACATCCTTTGCAAGCGAAAGAAATGCCACTAAATGGGAATGCACATATATACAGTATATTGCCACACCGCCTGGCACCCCCGGTCTAACCCAATCAAATCAAGATTCATGACTTTTTGTTTACAATGTACAATAGTCTAGCTGGTAGTGTGCAATAACTTTATTACTGTGAGAAGGTTTGGTTTATAGCTTCCGGTTTTCATCCTATCATACCTACTTTTCCTGTAGGTGTAAATTCCTACCTACGCCTTTTTTTTCTAACTCTGTTCTTTGCTTCCTTTTCTCCCCCTCTCTCCTTTACCTAAGCGATAGATAAACCACATATAGAGTGTTTTTATTAATAGAGGAAAATCGGTGGATAATAGCGCAACCATTCTTGAGACGCTTGTGAACCATATAAAACCATACTTACCACAGGGGACCGTTTACCATAAATAATATGGCTTAATGGATAGTACGATACGGTATTGCTCTTGTCCGATACTTTCTGGCTGCCCCCACCATAGGCATGTGTGGAGAGTGAGTCTAACAGACAGACTCTTCGTACCACCCATTAGTCTCACTCATCTCACAATCAATTGATTGCATGAAACATAGCAGCCAAAAAACAATCTAGATACACCCTAACTTAGTGTGTATTCAGAGAAAAATGTTCACTCCCGGTACAAGCCGGGTTAATGTTATCGAATTCTCACCACTCTAATAGCATATCGCGAGATCGGCGGGAAAGAACTTCCCGTGGCCACTGGCTGCAAGACTGCTCATCAATACAGAGCTCTTTCTAATCACTATTATAAGGAACTATCAGGACAACGCAATACTGACCCTTCCAAATCCCGTGCTAGGTGCGAATGTCCCCATCTATGCTGAAAATAGAGGGACCAAAGGTCCCACGGCACCGTACTTTTCGATCTAATAGTGAATCGGAGGGGGGGCAGAATATTGGATGACTTGTGACTTCCTTTTATATAGCCTACTGCCGGCGGGGTTGGAACTAATATAGTGCAGTGTGATAGACTGCTGTGTGAATTGAGCTGGATCTCTGGTTAGCGGACGAATAATTACGGCAGTATCACCTATGGTGGGGGTTCTGGTTTTGACGGATTTACACACCCTGCTGGTGTATAGAGATGTGGTGGATGATTTCCACAGCTGTAACTTCCCATACCGTTGGGCTCTCCTATCGCGCGCGCACTATCCTCGGCTTTACCGAAAATAGTCAAAAAAACAGGATCTCCAAAGTTCCTTTATGAACCATTCTATTGAGAGCGAAAAATGGCTCCCCAATGATTCCGGAGGTCAGACGAATGTTCCCTGAGCCGGGCCGAGTTACCCATCATGTTAGTCCTACAGCCTTCAACCTACTGGAACTAGTTTATTATGGTAGACTGGGTGGATAAGGCTGTGGAGGCCTTTGGAGGATTCTGACCCGCCCCGGGAGACCTAAAGGGAATATCAGTCTAACACAGGTCCTCAAGGTGGAATATTTGGTAGGCATCAATGGCAATTTCTTATGTGCCCATCGTGAGGACTATCACAATTTCTTAACAGGATGTCGTATATATCATCATCGCTTTATGTAACGCGCCCGGGATTCACCTGGGACACCGGACTTTCTACGAGAGAGGGAGTGGCTTCAACCGGCAGCCTCAGAGGCCATGTATGTAAATTCAGTGCCAGAGTCTGTCGCCGATATTTAGGTTGCGACCGCGTGTTTTGTTTGTCATCCAGATCCAACAATTAATTTTCCCCCCGACATCTCGGCCCCTTTTTTTCTTTGGGTTCTTCCTCTTGCGCATTTTCCGGCTCTTAGCAAGGAACTCCGGTTCAGGAGGGCAGGAAAATTTATGTTTCTACTCTAACCTTAAATCCCCCTTACCGGTAGTACGGATCAGTAACAGCGATCGGAAGCTAATTTCCCGACATGAAACCTTATCTGGACGTCGCATCTTGTGCAATTGTTCAAGTGGCTAGACTACCATAAACTCAAATAATCGAATTGTGTGCTATTGTGCCATAACAAAATTAACCGTACATCAACGAATAGGAAAAACTCCGGCCATGACAACAGCACTCCCCCACCAACCCCGCTCTCATGAAAATCAAAAAAAAAAGACATAAAATGTAAATACATAGTAGAGTACATTGTAGGAATTAATATTTAATTCAGAGGAATATGTTTAGGTGGCGTTGAAAATGCCGGGTTGTGAGGAGAGTTGCTTTGCCCTGGATCGCTTGTGTATGGTTAATTGTGTTAACGGACAATACGGTATGCCATTAGAGTTGCCATCTCTGGTAAAGTCTAGGGTTTCTTTGTTTTTTTATGGTCCCCGGAGAGACTGAGCGCCTGGCTTTCTACTGTCTTTTTCGCCCCTACAAGTATTCTAAATACGGAATTCTCAACAACATAGCACACGATCCCACTATTTGAGTTTTTACAATCTCGAGTATCGTAATATTATTATCTGAGAGAGGTGAAACAACGAAACTCAGTGCGCTCAAGAGTGCGGTCGAAAACATATTAATAGGATGAATAAGCAGTTATCAGCCTCATCGTAACCGGCATCAATGGATTCAGCTACTGTACTCGAGTACCGTAAAAACTTGCCAAACTCGCTATGCAGCCAAGCCCACCATTCAAGGGTTGTGGCCAATCGGAGAGTAGACTTGCGGCCACTGTCCGTCATGCTGGCCAGTTAGAGTGCGACAATCTGGTGGCTTGCATAGCGAGTTTGGCGAGTTTCTACGGTACTCGTACACTGCATCATTCGGTCGGTCATCACCACAACCCCTGTTCATATTCCCTGCAGATGGCGCAATTGCTCGGGTGAACTGAATTTCGTTGTTTCACCTCACACAATTCAAGCCTTAAAGTTATTGACTAACCCCTCATCATTGAAAAACGAGATTTATCGACTCCGCACCTCGCAACCCCAGCCCTGAGGCTCCAACGACCAACACCATGTCCACCACCACCTTCACTGAAACGGCAAACCAGCCGGATATAACCTATCACCCAGACCCAATATCCTATGCCGAGCGCACGAAGCGCATACTGGCCAAAAACCCCACACAAGTTCTCCCAGCCGGCTTTCCAAATAGGCTCGAATCGGAACTAGTCTGGGAGGGGAAAGACTTCAAGGATGGCGAATGGATCTACCACCTGACGGAATCCGACATCGAAGAAGTGAGATCGGCCGTCGAGCGGTTTAAGAGCCAAAACCTTCCTCTAGGCCTACTTTCCCCAGCGACCTTCCCTCTACCATCATTCTCCCAGGAACTACAGAGGCAGGCGCGAATCTTAAATTCCGGCCGCGGATTCTTCGTCCTCCGCGGTCTGCCGGAATACCCGGGACCTCTAGAGAATACGATTTCGTACGTCGGCGTAGCATCCTACATTGGCCCCACGCGCGGGATACAAGATCCCAACGGTGCAGTTTTAGCACACATAACCGACCTGCGTTCGCAAACCAACACAAACGCCATTGGCGCCCCGGCATACACCCCCGACAAACAAGTCTTCCACACAGACCCGGGCGACATCATCTCCCTGTATGTCCTCGGCGAAGCCGCTAGCGGCGGCACAAGTCGAATCGCGAGTTCTTGGAAAGTGTACAACCACCTCGCCTCGACGCGCCCCGACATAATAGACACCCTATCCAAGCCCTGGCCGTTTGACGGCTTTGGCGGTAACCCGAAGGTGTATTATCGGCCATTGATACATTTCCATAATGGGCGACTGATAAGTCAGTATGCGCGGCGGAAGTTTACCGGATTCAAAGAGGTGCCGAGGTCTACGGATATCCCGCCGATTACGGAGGAGATGGCGGAGGCGCTTGACGCGCTGCACTTCACAGCTGAGAGGTTTTCTCTTGGGTTGCATTTCCAGCGGGGGGATATACAGTTTATCAATAATTTATCGTTGTTCCATTCGAGGGATGGGTACACTGATGATGAGACGCATAAGTAAGTTTTTTGATCCCTCCTTTTGTCCTCCAATTTTACCCAAAAAATTGGCGCGATCCGGAGAAAAGTGTGCGCTAATAGGGGGCAGGCGTCATTTGCTGAGGATCTGGTCGCGCAATGAAGAACTTGGGTGGGATACGCCGGATGCGCTCAAGGGGCTTTGGGAACAATTGTATGACAATGGGCTGAAACCTGAGGATCAGCTATTTCCGCTGGACCCGGTGGTCAGGAGGATGGTACCCATTCCCGGGGTTGAGAAGAGTTTCTAGAGATCTTGAGTCCTATGAGGATGACCCACCTCCCCTACAAGCATGGTACGCTGGGAGGTGGGAGGGCTGAAGCTGCTGATTAACAATTGTTGATGAGACCTGTTCGAGCAAGCAAAACAGAATCCAAGTGATAATACGTAATCCGGTAGTCGATTACATCCCAACGAGCTAAGAAACCAACATCACTCACAACACCCGGCATGACTGCCGGACCCAATGCATTGAACGTCAAAGCAACCAGTAAATCCAGCGTGATAGCTGCAGGCAGCAACCAATGTCAAACAAAAACCCCATTTAAATAGTGTGCATTCCAGTTGACACGATACTGGCGTATATGAAAGAAATTCCAACAGGAAAACACGAAATGACACCAAAAACGAAAGTGTGGAATAGACAGACAAACCGACTTTAATAGAGTAAATAGAGAGTAAGGGGTCATATGAGTAGGAGGAATAGCAGTAAGTTGATTTGAGCCCCCGAAAGAATTCTGACCCGTGATCCAGCGTTGCATATTTGTTCCGATAATCCCTTAAAAATGCAAAGAGTGATTTTCTGTCATTTCCTTCCTGGATATTTACTCGCCCACCGCCACCTAGGAGCTGTTTAGCGAGACGCAGCGGACCTCCAGACCACGACAGCCTCTTAGCTACTCGAAGGCACCTACCGGGCGCATTATTCTCTATGCTCGTGCACAGAAATCTCCATCTCTTCTTATTTCTAGACGGTACTCTCGCCTCTCTTTAACGCGATCCCCACCATATCCGATAGGCCTCCAATCACCAGCTTGCAGATGCCCCATAGCCTCAACATGCAAGCAATTCTACCTTATATAGGCTTCTGTCGGTTAGAAGTATTCTCGCGAAGTTCCTGAAGCAATGAACCATGACCTATCTTCTAGCGGTGCTAAACCGTCAATTGGTGCTCGAGGTGTCGTAGAAGCCCGAATTATTTTCCTTATGGCTCTCTCAATTGCACTATCCTTGCTACTTGGACCTGTTATGCCTTATTCCTCCCCTGAACCTTCTCCAATTAGCACTGCTCCTCTTTTTCTTCTTCACCCCCGCCCTCCCACTATGATTTCATTTGGAATTTCTAACTCATGTCTTTAGTTTCACCATTTCCTTCTTTAGTGGCTTTAACCTCGCCCCCTTTCTCTATAGCTTTCAGAGTCGTTTCTCATTCCTCTCTTTTGCTTCGGCTGGACCGACACCATCCCTGGTTTGTTACCGCCGTCCTATGGCGGGGATCGGGCTGGGGGGCACGGCTCCCGCTCTCGGTAATGACCTCGGCCTGATATGGTAAACCGATAATGTAGTCTCTCAAGATGCTAGAGCACTTATCCAGTTTGAGGGCTAAATTGAAGTGGATTAGATATCAGGCCCCGATTAAGGAGGGACACGATTTAAGTCGCTTAGCGAGTTCTATACGTTATCATACGTGGGAAACTGGAGCTTTGTCGGCAGTTGGGCACAAAATAAGGTTGTGTGAGGCTCAACCTCATGACCTCGCTGCAGCACGATATGCATATTAACGATTTCGTCCCATCTCATTCCAAGGTTTATAAACTGTACCTGTGCCGAAGCGGTGGCTAGGCGCTACAACCCCCGAAGGCTCGTAAGCTCAAACCTGGGGCGCTGTAAAGAGTGCCCTCCCGCTCAACCTAATCCTGCCGCTCAAAGTAACCTTACCGCTTAACATAACTTTGCGCCTCAACGTAAATTTGTCGCTTAAACTCGAGTACTAGTACTATGCAGCCTTTTAGCTACTAAGCTTACCGTTTGGAGTCTACTGTCTATAGAATTCTATTTTGCGCCGTTTTGAGCAATTGTGCTTGCTTGTCGTTTAATACTGGTAATTATTAGCTAGTGCGGGGTGGTGGGAATAGCGGCAAGTAGCGCCTGGATTTGTATTTCAACATCCTAATATGGCTCTATCCACTAACTAGGAAGTATGAAATATGGTACTGGTAGCATAATGGGCTTCGGTTTTCGGTAGCATTGTGTGTTGGCAGGGGGAGGAGGACTTGTGTTAAACAGAAAAAGAGTGTTTAGCCACAAAGTCACCGTAGCAGGTGACGGAGTTACGTTGAGCCGCAAAGTTACACTAGGCGGGGATTCGGGAGTTGGGGTGCCTAGCCACAGCCTTGGCACAAGCATGAGCCCATCCCCAGACGGATCTACCTTGCCTGTGGGCCTATCAGTATAGAGATGTGGCGGATGATTATAAAAACCGCACTTTTCAATAGTTGCTATCTTACTGAAAACTCAATCTCATTTTTCCCAAACCCCCAATTCAAAGTCATTTCCTCTGTGCAATATCTCATGATTAATTTGAAGTATACTCATAACTAACCGAAGGTCCCACAAGAATTTGAAGCTCTACTGTCGCTTGGAGGTCATCATTATCACCAATTTACTAAGATAATTGCCCCAGCAACCCCACGCGCCATCACCAAGACTTTTGTCTAGTCACTTTATAACGGCACCAATGCTCCGATTTATTATGCCGTAGTCTACTCGGGCGCAAATTAAAGATCCGGAATAAGTGACAAACAAAATGTATGGTTGCAACACAGATATTTCAAGTCACTTTTTCCGGATCTTTAATTTGCGCCCGAGTAGTGCTCTCTATAATAGTTGTAAATTATGTGCACGCAGCCGGCTTCATACACCGGACTGGTCTGTGAAAGGGCTCTCATCTTTCGCCACGCCAAGTAAATCTTCTCTGCGGTAACCCAGGTTACCCGGAGTTTTAGTATTCCGACTTTTCCCATGCCTTAAATAGTTTATTATGGCAGGCAACCGAGGGCGCAATACTCGTAATGTCCTGACGTTTGTGAACACAACTGCTATTGCATGATGCCAAGATCAGGGCAAAAAAGCTGAATTTTGGCGGTATGCAATAGCAGTTGTGTTCACAAACGTCAGGACATTACGAGTACTCGTAATTTTCTGACGTTTGTAAACATGACTGCTATTGCATGCCACCAAAATCCTGAGGCTCTGGTTGATTTTTTGCCCGTATACAATAGCAGTCGTGTTTACAAACGTCAGAAAATTACGAGTACACCCTGGGGGATTTAATGAAATTTGGAGCCTGAAATGCGGGGGTGTGGCTCAATGGGGGATATTGGATTCCATGGGCATAACCACAGAATGCCCCACATACACCTCGTGCGAAGACTACGGGGATCTTAACTAACTAAAGCACCGCCATCCGCTTGATATAAGTCGCTTACAATTTACCTAGGGCGCTTGACTTTTGATGAGGGGGGGCTCCGACTTTTAGTCGCAACAAAAGTGGCCGTGTGGTGGGGGGGCTTCATTGGTCTTGGGGAGTGGGGCTTGGTATCACTTAACTTGAAACCCACAATATTATCACTGCTGACGATGTTTTTGGTTTCTGACAAAAAAAAATTTGTAATGTCGGTGACCCAGGTTTCAGTAGTTTATAGGTCCAACTGGGCTTGTTCTGCTGCCGGCACATAGGAGTGTTCGTGGGTAGATTGTGCGATAAGTTAGTACTTAACCTACACCCGTACGCATAGTGCCTCATTCTGTAGTACCCGAGTGCTGCTGCGATATTAGTAGCCCTTAGAGTGATAGTATTTTTAGACCTTTTGGGTGGCTTAATTAGTATTTTCTTCGGCGCCATATGTAGCTAAATTCAATCCTACTGTAACACAAACAGACCCCTGCTTTTCTTCAGCCAGACCCCGCATTTTTTCGCTCCCAGGAATATCATCAACGACCATACCCAGCAGCCCCCCCCCCTAAACAAAACGAACAATAAAGGGTTGAAGATGTCTCAACATACCGTCAACTATAGTAACACCTGCTCCAATAATGCGAACTCTTTTAATGTGTGGAACAACTGTACTTTTACCGATGATCGGTCTCAACTCCTGGCGTGGTTATCACCCCTAGAACCAAGCTTAAGGCATCGAGACGTCCGTGAGCGCCGTATCAACAATGTCGGGAATGGGTCATGCAAACCGAGGAATTCAGAAGATGGTGCGGCCGGAGTGGGGAAGGTGGGGGCGGAGGTGATAGCGCCGTTATATTTTGCTACGGGGATCCGGGGGTCGGTAAAACATTTATCAGGTAACAAAGAGTATTCTTCAAAGAGGGAGGAGGTGAGCACCTGTGCTAATAAGCCGCGATACCAGTTCGCTAGTAGTAGACAGGCTATGTGATCAGGCCAGAGGACAAAACGTCGCCATTACGTGTTTTTACTTTGACTTCGCTGCAAGAAAAGAGCAGTCCGCAACGAGTATGCTGGGTTCCTTGCTGAAACAGATGGTCAGCGGAATGGAAAGAGTTCCGGACGAAATATCGCGCGCCTTCCAAGAGCAGAAAAAGGCCATTGGTGGATGCGGGCCGCAACTCGCTGACATCGTGAAGATGCTACAGGCCATCACATCCTCACATCCCACGTTTATCTGCATTGATGCACTTGACGAATGCGTGGGCGTGCAACGGTTCAAAGTCCTTGATTCGCTAAATCAAATTCTTGAGAAATCGCCAGGGACTCGGATATTTGTGACTGGAAGGCCTCATATTCGGCCCGAGATCGAGAAGCGCCTTGCCAGACGAGCGATAAGTCTCTCTGTGAGTCCTAGTAAAGGCGATATCACCACATACCTGCATGCTAGGCTGGGCGAAGACGAAACACCAGATGCCATGGACGAGAGTCTGGAGGCAGACATTCTGGAGATTTCTGAGAATATATCGGAAATGTGAGTAGAGCAATAATCTCTGAAATTCCACCCCACATCACTCGCTAATAGGTATATTCAGGTTTCTACTCGTTTCCTTGAACATTGACGCAATCTTGGGAGAATCGACAATATATCGGAGACAAGAAAGGCTCAGCAGAATGACAAATGGATTGGGGTTGGGAGATGCCTACAGTGCGACAATCGAACGGATAAAGGCACAGAGTGGTGACAAATCGAGACTGGGAATTGAAGCTTTGATGTGGATCAGTCATTCCGAGAGGCCGTTGAAAGCGAATGAGCTCTGCCACGCCTTAGCAGTCGAGCTAGGCTCCACCAATTTCAACAGCCGCAACGTCCCTTCGATATCGACATTGGTGAGCTGCTGTCAAGGACTGATTACCGTGGATAAGGAAGCATCAACTGTGCGGCTGGTCCACTTTACTCTACAAGAGTATCTTTCTGCCAATCCCGACATTTTCACCACACCTCACTCGTCAATAGCAGAAATCTGCTTAACCTATCTAAATTCCGAACAAGTCAAGGAAATTCCACCCGATTTTTACCCCGACCTCTCCGACACTCCCTTCCTAGAATATTGCTCTTTATATTGTGGAGTCCATGCGAAAAGGCAATTATCGGACCGCGCCAAGTCACTTGCCCTAGAGCTACTGCAGGGATATGACAGCCACATATCCACCCGATTGCTTTTAAGACAAGTAAAGGAACTCCATCTAGGGACATCTGGTACCAATTTCCAGTTTAGCGGACTACACCATGCATCATTCTTCGGAATTTCCGAGGTCGTAGCTACTTTGATAGAGATGGGATGTTGTGATACCAACGGAGGAGATTTTTGGGGGCACAGCCCGCTTTCTTGGGCTGCTCGTAATGGACACGAAGAAGTAGTAGAAATACTGCTCGGGCAGGAAGCGGTCAACCCTGACAAGCCAGATATTTACGGCGATACACCGCTCTCGCATGCTGCTCAGAATGGACATGAGGGAGTGGTGAAAATACTACTAGGGCGGGAAGAAGTCAACCCCGACCAGCCAGATTCCTGGGGCCAAACACCGCTCTCGTTTGCTGCCGTGAATGGATATGAGGGAGTGGTGAAAATACTGCTTGAGCGAGAAGAGGTCATCCCCGACAAACCAAACCATCACGACCAAACGCCGCTCTCGGGTGCAGCCTGGAATGGACACCAGGGAGTGGTGAAAATACTACTCGGGCGAGAAGATGTCGACCCCAACAAGCCAGCCCAATCTGGTAGAACACCTCTCCTGTTTGCCGCCTGGAATGGGCATGAGGGAGTGGTGAAAATACTGCTCGAGCGGGAAGATGTCATCCCCGACAAGCCAATTTCCTGGGACCAAACACCGCTCTCGTATGCCGCCGAGTATGGACACGAGGGAGTGGTGAAAATATTACTCGGGCGGGAAGAAGTCAACCCCGACAGGCCAACAGACTGGGGCCGTACACCGCTCTCGTTTGCTGCCGCGAATGGACATGATGGAGTGGTGAAAATCCTACTTGGGCGACAAGAGGTCAACCCCAACAAGCCACAGGATGACGGCACAACACCGCTCATGTTCGCAACCTGGCGTGGCCATAAAAGGGTGATAGAACTGCTAAAGCCTCACGAAGTAGTAACCCCAGAGCGACCTGAGGCTTAGGACATACCGCCTCATGAAATCCACCCCATCCTTTGCCTCTCGGAACATGTTTTTCATGGAGGTTGTCTGTGGACATCTCCCTTTGTTTGTGGAGGAAATCCCATGAGATGGGAATACACATATATATCGCCACATCGCCTGGCACCCCCGGTCTAACTAAATCGAATGAGGATTTATGAATTTCTGCTTACAATGTACAATAACCTAGTTGGTAGTATGCAATAGTTTTATTACTGTGAGAAGGTTTGGTTCATAGCTTCCGGTTTTCATTCTATCATACCTACTTTTCCTCTAGGTGTAAATTCCTACCTGCGCCTTTTTCTTCTTCCAACTTTGTTTTTGCTTCCTTTTTTCTCCCCCTCTCCTTTCCCTAAGCAATAGATAGACCACATATAGAGTGTTTTTATTAATAGAGGAAAATCGGTGGACAATAACGCAAGCATTCTTGAGACGATTATGGGCTATATAAAACCATACTTACTGTTGAAAGTCACCGGCGATCTCTCAACACAAGGGCAAGTTTACGTTGTACTTTTCCTATCTTGTTGGTCTATCTTTACTAGTTTCATTTGTCAGACGTTATCAATCAAGGGGAGGAATGAACGTAATTTACATATGGCCGGAAACCAGCGGAGGGTAATGCGAAGGATGGATCGGGATACTGAGCGGAACGGAGGATTTCCACGGGTGACGGAGATTGGAAAACTCATCGTATTGTCTATATAAACCCTCAGCTTTGTCGTAGTTCGAACAAGTAAGCAAGACACGTTTCCGGAAAGTATACAGCAGTTCCCTCCTTGACTTCTTTGTACTTCTTCATCGTTCGAGCCCATTCTTCTCATATCCCGCTCTCATAACAATACTTACCACAAGGGACTGGCTACCATAAATAATATGCCTTAATGAATAGTACGATTTAGTATCGCTCTTGGCGGATACCTTCTAGCCACTCCTGCTACAGACGTGGTTGGAGAGTGGGAGCCCAGCAGACGAGTTTTTCATACAACCCATATCTCCCCCTCATCTCACGATCAACTTGATAGAATGGAACATACCAGCCAAAAAACAATCTGTATACACCTTAACTTAACGTGTATTCAGAAAAATATTCACTCCCGATTGAAGCCAGGTTAATGCTGCCGGATTCTTACCACTCTAGCAGCGCATCGCGAGAACGGTGGGAAAGAACTTCCCGCTCCCACTGACCGCAAGACTGCTCAACAATAGAGGGCCTTTTCTATTCACTATAAGAAACTATCAAGGCAACGTAATACTGGCTGTTCCAAATCCCGTGCTAGGTGTGGATGTCCCCACCTATGCCGAAAATAGAGGGACCAAAGGGCCCACCGCACCGCACTTTTCGACCTGGTAGTGAATCGGAGGGGGGCAGAAAGTCGGATGAATGGCCATTTTATTTTATATGGCTTATTGCCGGCGGGGTTGGAATTACTACAGTGCGGTGTGATAGACTGTGGTGTGAATTGAGTTGGATCTCCGGGCGGGCGAATAATTAAGGCTGTATCACCTATGATAAGGTTTTTAGTTTCGACGGATTCACCTTCCCAACTGGTGTATAGAGAAGTGGTGGATAATTTCCACCGCTGTAACTTATTATATCGTTGGGCCCTCGTATTGCGCGCGCACTATGCCCGGCGTTACCGAAAATAGTCAGAAAATAGGATCTCCAAAGTTCCTTTATAGACAATTCTATCGAGAGCGAAAAACAGCTCCCCAATCATTCCGGACGTCAGACGAATGTTCCCTGCGCCGGACTAAGTTACCCATCACGTTAGTCCCACAGTCCTCCAGCTACTGGCACTAGCTTATTAAGGCAGACTAGGTGGATGGGGTTTCAGAAGACTTTGGAGGATTCTAATTTGCCCGGGGAGACCTCAAAGGAATATCGGTCCAAGATAGATTCCTCTAGGTGGAATCTTTGGTAGGCATCACTGGGGAATTTCTTACGTGCCCATTGTGAGGACTACCACAATTTCCTAACAGGATATATCATGATCTTTCGCTTTATGTAACGTGCCCGGGATTCAGCTGGGACTCTGGGCTTTATAGGAGAGAGGGAGTGACTTCGACCGGCAAGCTCAGTGGCTAGTTATGTAAATTTAGTGCCAGAGTCGGTCATCGATATCTATGTTGCGACCGCGTTTTTTGTTTGTCATCCAGCTCCAACAATCAATTTTCCCCCCGACATCTCGGCCCCTTTTTTCCATGGGCTCTTCGTCTTGCGCATTTTCCAGCTCTCAGCAAGGAACTCCGGTACCTAAGGGCCGGAAAAATTATGTTTCTACTGTAACCTTAAATCCCCCCTTACTGAAACCTGAGGATCAGCTATTCCCGCTGGACCCGGTGGTCAGGAGGATGGTGCCTATTCCCGGGGTTGAGAAGAGTTTCTAGAATGCCTGAGTCTTATGAGGATGACCCACTTCCTCTATAAGTACTGTATGCTGGGAGATGGGACGGTTGGAGCTACTGATTGACAATCGTTGAGAGCAAGTCGAGCAAGCAAGAGAGTATCCAAGCGATAATACATAATCCCGTAGTCAATCGCATCCCAGCGAGCTAGGGGACTAACATATTATAACTCACAACATCCGGAATGACTGCCGGGCCCAATGCATTGAACGCCAAAGCAACCAGTGAACCCTGCGTGATAGCTGTAGGCGGCAACCAATGACAAACAAAAACTCCGTTTAAATAGTCTACATTCCAGTTGACACGATACTGGCGCATATGAAAGAAATTTCCAACTGATAAACACGAAATAACACCAAAACGCGAAAGTGTGGAACAGGCAGACATACCGACTTTAATAGAGTAAATAGAGAGTAAGGGGTCATAAGGCCGGGCGGAATAGCAGCAAATTGATTTGGGTCCCCGAAGGAATTCTGACCCGTGATCCAGCATTGCATTGCATATCTCTTCCAATAATCCCTCAATAATATAACGAGTGACCCCCCGTGATTTCCTTCTCGGCTATCTACTCGCCCACTCCTACCTAGGAGCTGTTTAGCCAGACGCAGCCTCTTATTTACCTAAAAGCACCTACTGGGCGCATCACTGTCAATGCTCGTGCACAGAAAACTCCATCTCTTATTTCTAGACGCTATTCTCGCCTCTCTTCAACGCTATCCCCACCCTACCCGATAGGCCTCCAATCAGCAACTCCCAGATGTCCTATAGCCCCAGCATGCAAGTAGCTCTACCTTATATAGGCTTCTGCCGGTTAGAAGTATTCTCGCGAAGTTCCGGAGGCAATGAGCCATGACCTGGCTTCTACTAGTGCTAAACCGTCAATTGGTGCTCGAGGTGTCGTAGAGGCCAGAATTATTCTCCCTCTGGTTCTCTCAATTGCACTATCCTTGCTACTTGGACCCGTTATTTCTTCCTCCTCCTCTAACCCTTCTCCAATAAGCACTGTTCCTCTTTTTCCTCCTCACCCCCGCCTTCCCACTATGATTTCATTTAGAATTTCTAACTCATGTCGTCAGTTTGATCATTTCCTTCTTTAGTGGCTTTAACCTCGCACCCTTTCTCTTTAGCTTTCAAAGTCGTTTCTCATTCCTCTCTTTTGCTTCGGCTAGACCAACACCATCCTGGTTTATTACCGGCGCCCTGTGGCGGAGATCAGAGCTGAGAGGCACGGCTCCCGCTCTCGGAATGCCCTCGGCATGGTATGGTAAACCGATAATGCAGTCCCTCAAGATGCTAGAGCACTTATCCAGTTTGAGGGCTAAATTGAAGTGGATTAGATATCAGACCGCCATTAAGGAGGAAACTATCTAAGCCGCTTAGCGAGTATGATCCGTTACGTGGGAGGCTCGATCTAGGTCGGCAGTTGAGCCCAAAATAAGGTTGTGTGGGCCTCAGCCTCATTTCCTCGCTGCGACACTATATGCATGTTATCATCGATTTTATAAACTGTACGGTACCTGTGCCAAAGCGGTGGCTAGGCGCCACAACCCCCAAAGACTCGTAGGCTCAAGCTCAAACCTGGGGCGCTGGAAAGAGTGCCATCCCGCTCAACCTAACCCTGCGGCTCAAAGTAACTTTGCCCCTTAACATAACTTTGCGGCTCAATGCAGATTTGTCACTTAATAATACTCGAGAACTATGCAACCTTCTAGCTAAACTCACGATTAGGAGTCTACTCGCTCGTCTTTGCCAAGAATACCTCCGCCAGCCGATATTTTGCTGGAGTTCTCACCAAATTTTCGGCTCACGGAGGTATTCTTGGCAAAGACGAGGGAGTACTGTCTGTGGGATTCTATTTTGCACCGTTTTCAGAAATTGTGCTTACTCGTCGTTTAATACCGGTAATCTTAAGCAGCTGTGGCGTGGTGCGAATCGAGGCAAGTGCCACCTGAATTTAATTATTTACATCTTGATATGTTCTATCCGCTGGCTGGGAAACAGAAAAGATGGTACTGGTGGCATAATGATCTTCGGTTTTCGGTACCATTGTATGTTGATAAGGAGAGCTCGGATTGAACCGCAAAAGAATGTTTAGCGATAAAGTTACTGTTGCAGGCGACGAAGTTAGTTGAGCCGCAAAGTTACAACATGTAGAGATCTTCCTCCAATTGTTTACCCAGTCTCCTGACACTTCCCCATTTTGCTACCGCTTAGCAAAGACAGGCACTTTCTTCTGGTGGGTCGCTGGGGCAACTATCTTGGCAAATTGGTGATAATCATGACTTTTGAGCAATGGTCGAACTTTACAACCTAGTAATACCTGCAGTCTGTAATGGGTATACTTCAAAATGAGCACGAGATATTAAGGAGATGAGGTAACTTTAAATCAGGAACTTGGGAAAAAGGAGATGAAGATTTTAGTGAGTTAGGAATGCTTGAAACGCTAGGTTTTTGCCTATTTTTGGTGCGAAAAAGAGAAATCACCAAGACTTTTGCCCAGGCACTGTATTTCTGTGCCTCACCAATAAGTTGGTAGGGAGGGATGAAGGTGGTTCCCTTGGGTGGCTCGGTGCCGATTCTGCTGGAATTAGTGGGGAGTGATATCATACTCTACGATAGACCGCCGTGCAGATTGAATTTGATCTCCTATTAGCGAACATATGGTCAAGGTCCTGCCGAAGCTGAGGCTAGACGCCACCACAAACAACTCGGGACACCCAAAAGAGTGCCCAACTGAACACCCTAACCCTAACCCTGCGGCTCAACCTAACTTTGTGGCTCAACATACCGGTTCCTAATCATACAACTTAGCTCAATATACTATACTCGAGTACAGTGCGGGAACTCGAGCACTGCGCAAATCACTTAAGTGCTGAACCAGGGTTGAGGCGGGGTGAGTGGCATCCGCACCAAATCCTTTCTGCTTGCTTTCTTGTGGCCGGATTGGAATGCGCACCGAATATGTAGCTATTTGCTACGCTGTTGTAACTGATGAAGCCTAAGGGAAAGCACAAAAGATGAAGGGAGCGAATGTGCGACCACAATAGACTCTAAGCGGAGCGGTTAAGGATGGAGGAACAGTGGACTAGATGGCTGCTAAGTCTCTAGCTGAGGGCAAGCCAGGAGATATCTCTCTCCGCCTAACTAACAAAGCACTCCCGAAACTCAACGCACTCTAAAGAAAGACACGCAGCTAACTAAACCTGATCCCTAATGATCACAAAAAATCTAGACTCATCCTGATATCCCATGATACTCCGTGATCCTGAGGCCTATGCCCTGCCTGTGCCAACTCTCGTATGCCTGGTATCATAACATGGGGTATGAAAAAACGGTGAAACCAAAAACCCGATACCTCATATCCTATGGCTAGAAACATCAACAAAACCATGAAAGAAATATTCTATGCCTAGCGGCATAGGATGTGAGAACAACAACCCACAGGAGAATGCGCAACCGCCGGAAATCAAAAAAAACCGTATTTCTCCTGGTCGCATATCCGGATAATTATGATATCATACATGCATATTTGCACAACCCTCTAACCGCATGCCCTATAGGCAATCCAACTGTATTATAACCACCAACAGACCCCTGGTTTTCTTCCTTTAGACCCCACTTTTCTTCTGCTCCCGGGAAAATCATTAGCAACCATAATTACTCAACAACTCTTCTTCAACGGAACAAGCAATAAGGAGCGGAAGATGTCTCATACCATCAACGACAGTAAGAACATCTCTCATAATACAAACTCTTTTGATGTGTGGAACAACTATACTTTTACCGATGATCGGTCTCAACTCCTGGCCTGGCTATCACCCCTGGAACCAAGCTTAAAGCATCGGGAGCTTCGCGAGCGCCGCGTCAGGGTGTCGGGGATTGGTTTATACAGACTGAGGAATTCAGAAGATGGTGCAGAGTGGGTGGGGAAGGTGGAGGTGGAGATGATAATGCTGTTCTGTTCTGCTATGGAGATCCGGGTGCCGGAAAGACATTCATCAGGTAACAAGGATTATTCTCTAGGGAGAGAAAAAAGTAAGCCCAGGCTAACAAGCCATGATGACAGCTCGCTAGTCGTGGACAGGCTGTGCCATCTAGCCAAAGGACAAAACATGGCCGTTACTTGCTTTTACTCTGATTTTGCAGCCCGAAAGGAGCAGTCTGCGGCTGGTGTGTAGGGCTCTTTGCTGAAACAAATGGTTACCGGAATGGAAAGGGTCCCGGAGGATATATCGAGGGCCTTTCAAGACCAGAAAAAGGTCATTGGTGGGTGCAGACCGCAACTTGCTGATATCGTAAAGATGCTACAGGGTATCACGTCTTTGCAGTCCACATTTGTGTGTATTGACGCTCTTGATGAATGTGTTGGAGTGCAGCGGTTCAGAGTCCTTGAGTCGCTCAAACAAACCCTGGAGAAATCCCCTCGAACCAGAATATTCATAACCGGAAGGCCCCATATTCTAGCCGAGATCGAGAGGCTCCTTGCTAGACGAGTGGAAAATGTATTTGTAAATCCTACCAAAGACGATATCATCACATACCTTCGGGCCAGACTGGGCGAGGATAAAATGCCAGACTCCATGGACGAGAGTCTGGAGGCAGACATTCTTGAGAAGATCCCCGAGAATATATCGGAAATGTGTGTAGGGGCAATGACGCCGAGGACTTCATTCTACATCATCCGTTAACAAGTATCATTAGGGTTCCACTCGTTAGCTTGAATATCCACGCAATTCTTGAAAAATCGACAATATATCGGGGACGAGAGAGGCTTGGGAGAGTGACAGACAGGTTGGAATTGGGAGAGGTCTACGGTGGGACAATTAGGGTTCGTTACGGGGCGGACGGGGCCCCGGAAAACGCCGGCCCCCGGCCCTTTTCCCCGCCCTGCCCCGCTCAACGGCCTGGGGCGGGGTGTCTTTTTCGGCATTCCCTGCCCCTGTCCCCGCTCAGGCCCCCGCCCCACCCATACCCCGGACGGGTCCCCGTTAAAAATGGGTGGTAACAAACGGGGCCCCGTCCAGGGAATAAGTGCGGGTGGTCCCCGGGCGGGGGCGGGGCCTGGCGAGTGAAACCCCGCCCCGCCCCGCCCCGCCCCGTAACGAACACTAGGGACAATTGAACGGATAAGGGCCCAGAGTGGGGACAGATCAAGACTAGGAATGGAAGCTCTGATGTGGGTCAGTCATGCAGAGCGGCCATTAAGGGCAGATGAACTCTGCCACGCCCTCGCAGTCGAGCTAGGTTCCACCGAGTTCAATGCTGACAACATCCCTTCGATATCGACATTGGTGGGCTGCTGTCAAGGTCTTATTACCGTGGATAAGGAATCATCAATTGTGCGACTGGTCCATTTCATGCTGCAAATGTATCTTTCCGTCAATCCGGATATTTTCAGTACACCTCATTCGGCAATGGCAGAGATCTGCCTGACCTATCTGAATTCCGAGCAGGTCAAGGCCATTCCAACCGATACCTCCCCCCAACCTCCATCACACTCCATTTCTAGAATATTGTTCTTTATACTGGGGAGTCCATGCGAAAGAGGAGCTCTCGCAATGTGCTAAGTCACTTGCCCTAGAACTTTTTCGAGGATATGATGGTCACATATCTGCCCAATTGCTCTCAAGACAAGTAGATCACCTGTATCTAGAGGATTCTGGTAGGGCTTCCCCGCTTAGTGGACTGCACTGCGTATCTTTCTTCGGAATTGCCGAGCTTGTAGCTGCCTTCATAGAGATGGAGTGCTATGATATCAACGGAGGATATTTTGGGTATACTCCGCTTTCATGGGCTGCTCGCAATGGTCACCAGCAAGTAGTAGAAATACTTCTCGAGCGAGGAGAGATCAATCCTGACAAGCCAAATGATAACGGCGAAACACCCCTCTGGGGTGCCGCTGAGAACGGACACCAGGGAGTAGTGAAAATGCTACTCCGGCGGGAAGAAGTCAATCCCGACAAGGCAGATAATTACGGCCGAACACCACTCTGGCTTGCCGCTTGGGGCGGGCATGAAGGGCTGGTGAAAATACTACTCGGGCGAGAGGCTAATCCCGATAGACAAGACAAGGGCGGCCGAACACCGCTCTCGTGTTCCGCAGAAAATGGGCACGAGGAAGTGGTGAAAATGCTACTCGCCTGCGAGGGGGTCAACCCTGACAAGTCAGATAATTTCGGCCGAACACCACTCTTACATGCAGCTTGGGATGGGCGTGAGGGGGTGGTGAAAATACTGCTCCAGCGGGGAGAGGTCCGCCCCGACAAGCAGTGTGACACCGGTCAAACGCCGCTCTCGTATGCGGCCCAGCGTGGGCATGAGGAGGTGGTGAAAATTCTCCTTGGGGGAGAAGAGATCAACCCCGACTGGCCGGATGACCGTGGCCAAACACCACTCTCGTATGCTGCTGAGTATGGACATGAGGGAGTGGCGAAAATACTACTCGGGCGGGAAGAAGTCAACCTCGGCCGACCAACAAACCTAGGCCGAACACCGCTCTCGTTGGCTGCCGAGAATGGACATGAGGGAGTGGTAAAAATACTACTTGGGCGACAAGAGGTCAACCCTAATAAACCCGATAAATGCGGCCAAACACCGCTCTGGTGTGCCGCTCGATCCCGGCGCGAGGGGATAGTGAAAATACTACTGGGGCGGGAGGATGTCGACCCCGACAGGCCGGATTTTTGGGGCCAAGCACCGCTCTCGATCGCTGCTCAGGCTGGATGTGAGGCAGTGGTGAAAATACTCCTCCAGCGAGCAGAGGTTAGCCTCAACAGACCGGATAAATTCGGCCAAACACCGTTCTTACTTGCCGCCCGAGAAGGGCGTGAGGCAGTTGTGAAAGTACTGCTCGGGCAGAAAGGAGTCAACGCCAGCAGGCCAGATAATCGCGGCGAAACACCCCTCATGCACGCAACTGGTCGTCGCCATAAGCGGGTTGTAGCGCTGCTACAGTCTCATCAAGGGGTAACCGGCAGAGCGGCTTGAGTCTTAGCGAATACCGCCTGGTGGAAATCACCACTATCCCCCCTTTCGAAGTATGCCGTCTATGGAAGGTCTTCTTGGACGTCACCCTTTGCAGGTGAAGGAAATCCCATGAGATGGAAATGTACATATACTATCACACCGCCTGACACCCTCGGTGTGATTTATTCGAGTGATGATTTATGGGCTTCTATTTACAAAGTACAATAGGGTCTGGTTGGGGTAAAATAGCTCCACTACAGGGAGAAGGTCTGGTTTATAACTTTTAGTTTTTGACCTGTCATATCGTATTTGATTTTCCTCTAGCTGTAAAATCTTGCCTTTTTTTTCTTTCCCGGGGGCTGTTTTCCCCTTCTTTTCTTCCCTCCCTTTTCTCTCTCCAACTTTCCCCCTTGGGTCATAGATATAGTGTCTCTCTTTTTTCCTTCCTCTTTTTTGAGAGAAAAACGGTGTACGATAGAGCCAGAATTCTCGAGGCGATTGCGAGCCGTGCAAGACCGTACCCACTGCACTATAGCATGCTAGTTACCACAAATGATACCGCTCCATGAATATCACTATATTACGCTTTAGATTCCTACTAGCTACCCTGATATATGCGAGTATAGGGGGGATAAGGGCCTCGCGGGTAGGCTTTCCGTGTCACTTATGAGTCGCATCCGTCTCACGATTCACTAGATAGCGCGATATATACGAGAAGTGAGAAACCGCCAACAAGATATTCAAGAGCGGCTACACGCCCAAGACTACTATTCTCTCCCGGCAGAAATGCTGTTAAGACTACCGAGTGCCCACCACCCTAACAGCACTCGTTCCGGGACCGGAGGGAAAGGGCATCCCGGGGCCACTTGCTGAAAAGCTTCTCAATGATACAGACCCCTTCCATAATCCCTACAAGAAAGCGTCAAGTAATCCCATGCTAGCTCTTCTAACTCCCTTACTAGGGGTGCCCCTATCTAGGTTCAACATGGAGGGACCAAAGAGCCCACGGGACCGTACTGTTCCATCTACTTGTGAACCGGAGGGGGGAGAGAATGCTTGACGGATAGCTATTTTCATTTATATGGCCTATTGCCGGTGGGGTCTGAATTAATACGGTGTGGTATGATAGACTGCGATGTAAATTGAGTTTGATCTCCGGATAGAGAAGTGGTTAAGTTCATGTCGTGTTTGATGCGGGTAGGGGTTCTGCTTTTGGCTAACCTACCTTGCCCCCCCAAAGGTTAAAGAGATGTGGCCGATGCTTACCAATGCAGTGATTTATTGTGCTGTGGCGCTCCCGAGCTGCAGGCGCAATGTGTTTTGCTGTGTGGATAGCTGTCGGAAAACAGGATCCCCAGAGGGCCTTTATAGACAATCTCCCCAGCCTAGGAAAGATCTCTCCATCCTTCCGAGACGCCAGGTATGTTAGCCACCATACCAGTCCCGCGGCTTTTCCCTTGCCCGGGGTGGTTCGTTGTGGCGGGCCGGGCGAGAATACAAAACCCTTTCGGGTATAGTAGTTAAATTGATCCCGGAGAGCCTAAAGGACAATAGGCACAGATCTGTGCGTAAAAGTGGAATATTGGGTGGGCATCCCTGCGGAATCACCCGCATACCCTACCGGGATTTCCTAACTGAATGAAGCACCATCGTTCGCTTCATAAAAAGCCTCCCGTAAAGTACGGTAATTTGCTTGGGGAACTTGGGTTTTGACGAGAGAGAGGGCTGTCGCTTTCACCCCCAAATATAGCAGCGATGCAGCGGGAGAGCTTCCGGAATATTGAGTGGGAAAAATTAGCGTATCTCGACTTGGGACCGTTACAAGATATTATCATTGATGATGTTTTCGGCTCCCACCAAAAAAAATTGTTTTTCAGTGTCGGCTGCCTCGGCTACAGTACTGTACTCAAATTCGGAGGGTCTGGAATGCCCACCAGCGCGCTCCTGTTGGATTGCCTATAGGGCATGCGGTTAGGTAGTTACGAGGACATGCACAGATATGGGGGTATGATATCATACGATATCGGGGTAGATATGTGGCTAGGAGATATACGGCTGTAGGGTAGGTTGTCGTTCTCAAACCCTGTGCCATAGCAGTCGTGTTTACAAACGTCAGAAAATTACGAGTATCATACCGTGATACAGTTGCTTTCATACCCTTACTTCCCAGGCATACTGGGGTTGGCACACAGGAAGCGCACAGGCTTTAGGTATTAAAGAGGATCAGGAATGTTCTAGATTATTTGAGATTACTACGGTTTAGGATCTGTCAGCCTGGTATGATATGGTTTTTTAGAGTTCGTTGAGTTTCGGGGTTTTTCGTCGCTTTTGCTTCGGCGGAGCGATCTATCTCGTGGCCTATCCTTAGCTAGCGGAGGCTGTAGCGAAACAATCCACGATTCTTCCATGTTCCGCTGCGCTTAGAACCTACCACCATTGTGCTTTGGTTCTTTGTTTCTTCAGGGGTTTCGCTAGGCTCCAACAACTTCCACTTCTGAACCAATTAAAAGGGAAAATATGCCAACAGAGAGCTAAAGACCCGGAGAATCTGAAATACATATTTATTTATAAGAAATTCCGTTGTTACGTGACCAGCTCTCCCTAATTCACATGTCCCATCCTTAAACTAGAGTTACTCTTTAAGAATCGGTACGGGCGCATAGAAAAAGCTGAGTTAGATATTGTTGTAAAAAGAAACTGGCAATTCCGCAGCCTCACAGTTCATTTAAAATGGCAACATACAATCCAATATAGAGTCTTCACAATCAAAATGCCCAGAACCACTATTTTACGAAGAATAGATTTACTTACGCAGCAGTTGGTCGAGTTCTAGCGGCCTGAGACCTCATGTTACTTGTAAAGAGGAGCCACCGAATACCCCTGTCAGAGCACGGGATCAGTTTAACACTTTTCGGGTGGCTTACCTGTAGTTGGAGTGTTCTTCGCCACCACCAGGAGCTCTTCCATCTCCTGGACTACAACGCTGCTGACTACTCTAATACCAGCATAGCCCCGCTTTCCTTTCCCCAGGCCCCGCTTATCTTCTGCTCCTAGGAATATCATCAACCAACCATACTCAACAACTCCTCCTCTACAACAGTGCAAGCAGCAATCGGAAGATGTCTCAAAATCCCACCCATCACAATACCAACTGCTTCAATAATACGAACTCCAATAACACGAACTTCTTAAATGTGCAGAATACCTATGTTGCCGATGATCGGTCTCAACTCTTGACCTGGCTATCACCGCTAGAGCCCGGGTTACGGCATCGGGATATCCAAGAGCGCCGTGTCGATAATGTGGGAGAATGGCTCCTACAAACTGATGAATTCAGAAGTTGGCATGACGGGAGTGAAGGTGAAGGTTATAAGGCAGTCTTGTTTTTCTATGGAGGTCCGGGGGTCGGCAAAACATTTCTTAGGTAACGAGGATTGTTCCCGGAGGATAGAAGCAAGAGAGACTCAGTGCTAACAAGCCTCGATACCAGTTCGCTAGTAGTGGACAGGCTATCCGACCGGGCCAGAGGACAAAACGTCGCCATCACGTGTTTCTACTTCGATTTCGCTGCCCGAAAGGAGCAGACTGCGACCAGTATGCTGGGTTCTCTGCTGAAACAGATAGTCAGCGGAATGGAAAAGGTTCCGGAGGAAATATCGCGGGCCTTTCGGGATCAGAAAATGGCCGTTGGTGGATGCGGGCCGCGACTCGCTGATATCGTAAAGATGCTACAAGCTATCACATCCTCCCAGCCCACGTTTATCTGCATTGACGCCCTTGACGAATGTGTGGGTGTGCAACGGTTCAAAGTCCTTGACTCGCTAAAACAGATTCTTGAGAAATCACCCGGGACTCGAATATTCATGACCGGAAGGCCCCATATTCGCTCCGAGATCGAAAAGCGCCTTGCCGGACGAGCGATAAGCCTATCTGTGGGTCCCAGCAAAGACGATATCACCACATACCTTCATGCTAGACTGGGCGAAGACGAAACACCAGATGCCATGGATGAGAGTCTGGAGGCTGACATTCTGGAGAAGATTCCCAAGAATATGTCGGAAATGTGAGTAGGACAATAATCCCGGGAATTCCAAATTTTTATCACCCGCTAATAGGTATATTCAGGTTTCTAATCGTTTCCTTGAACATCGACGCAATCCTGGAAGAGCCGACAATATATCGGAGACAAGAACGGCTGAGCAGAATGACAAATGGATTGGGGTTGGGAGATGCCTACGGTACGACAATTGAACGGATAAAGGCACAGGGTGGTGGAAAATCGAGACTGGGTATGGAGGCTTTGATGTGGATCAGTCATTCCGAGCGCCCATTAAAGGCGAATGAGCTTTGCCATGCCCTAGCAGTCGAGCTAGGCTCCACCGATTTCAAAAGCGGCAACGTCTCTTCAATATCGACATTGGTGAGCTGCTGTCAAGGACTGATTACCGTGGATAAGGAAGTATCAATTGTGCGACTGGTCCACTTTACCCTACAAGAGTATCTTTCCGCCAATCCCGATATTTTCACCACACCTCACTCGTCAATAGCAGAGATCTGCTTAACCTATCTAAATTCCGAACAAGTCAAGGCCATTCCATCCAATTGCTACCCCGACCTCTCCGACACTCCCTTCCTAAAATATTGCTCTTTATACTGGGGAGTCCACGCGAAAAGGCAATTATCGGACCGCGCAAGGTCACTTGCCCTAGAGCGACTGCAGGGATATGACAGCCACGTATCCACCCGATTGCTTTCAAGACAACTAAAGGGACTATATCTATGGAATCCTGTTGCCGATTATCGGTTTAGTGGACTACACCTCGCATCATTCTTCGGAATTTCCAAGCTTGTAGCTGCTTTGATAGAGATGGAATGTTGTGATACCAACGGAGGAGATTTCTGGGGGTGCAGTCCGCTTTTTTGGGCTGCAGGCAATGGACACGAAGAAGTAGTAGAAATACTGCTCGGTCAGGAAGCTGTCAACCCTGATAAGCCAGACAATGGCGACCAAACACCGCTGTCGCATGCCGCTAGGAACGGACATGTGGGAGTGGTGAAAATACTACTTGGGCGGCAAGAAGTCAACCCCGACAAGGCAAGTAATAGCGGCAAAACACCGCTGTCGCATGCCGCTAGGAATGGACATGAGGGAGTGGCGAAAATACTACTCGGGCTGGAAGATGTCGACCCCAACAAGGCAAACAAAGACAGTATGACACCGCTCCTGTTTGCCGCCATGCATGGACATGAGGGAGTGGTGGAAATACTGCTCGAGCGGGAAGAAGTCAACCCCGACAAGCCAGATAGGTGGGACAAAACACCGCTCTCGTATGCTGCCGAGAATGGACATGAGGGAGTGGTGAAAATACTACTCGGACGAGAAGAAGTCAACCCTGACAAGCCAGATACGTGGGACCAAACACCGCTCTCGTATGCCGCCCAGGGTGGACATGAGGGAGTGGCGAAAATACTACTCGGGCGGCAAGAAGTCAACCCCGACAAGCCAGCTTCCTGGGGCCAAACACCGCTCTCGTGTGCTGCTCACAGTGGACATGAGGGAGTGGTGAAAATACTACTCGGACGAGAAGAAGTCAACCCCGACAAGCCAGCTTCCGGGGGCCAAACACCGCTCTCGTATGCTGCCGAGAATGGACACGTGGGAGTGGTGAAAATCCTACTTGGACGGCAAGAAGTCAAGCCCGACAAGGCAGATGATGGCGGCAAAACACCTCTCATGTACGCAGCTGAGAGTGGCCATGAAAGTGTGATAGAAGAGCTGAAGCCTCACGAAGTGGTAACCCCAGAGCGATCCGAGGCCTAGGACACACTGCCCCATGAAATCCACCCCATTCTTTGCCTCCCGGAGCATGTTGTTCGTGGAAGTTGTTTCTCTACATCCTTTGCAGGCGAAAGAAATCCCACTACTAGATGGGAATGCACATATATATATTGCCACACCGCCTGATACCCCCGGTCTAACCCAATCAAATCAAGATTCATGGCTTTCTTTTTACAATGTACAATAGTCTGGTTGGGAGTGTGCAATAGTTTCATTACCTTGAGAAGGTTTGGTTTATAGCTTATGGTTTCATCCTATCACACCTACCGCACTTTTCTTTTAAGTGCAAATTCTTGCCTAAGTTACGCCTTGCTTTTTTCTACTCCTGTTTTTTTCTTCCTTTCTCTACCCCCTCCCTCTTCCCTAAGTAATAGATAAACTACATAATATGGAGTGTTTTTATTAATAGAGAAAAATGGCTGGAAAATAGTGCAAGCATTCTTAAGGCGATTGTGAAATATATAAAACGATACCTGCCGCAGGGGATCGGCTACTCCAAATAATAAGGCTTAATGAATAGCATGATTCAGTGTTGTTCTTGGTGGATATTTTCTAGGTACCTCCGCTACAGGCGTGTGCCGAGAGCGGGAGCCTGGCAGGCAGGTTCTTCATGCCACTCATTAGTTTTGCTCATCTCAAGATCAACTTGATGGCATGAAATATACTAGCCGAAAAATAATCTGGATACACCTCAGCCTGTATTCAGTGCAAATTATTCTCTCCCGGCAGAAGCCGGGCTAATGCTGTCGAATGTTCGCCGCGCTAATAGCACATCGCGAGACCAACTGGGGGGAACATCCCGTAACCACCCACGGAAAGGCTGCTCAATAATACAGAGCTCTTTATAACCACTTCAAGGAAACGCAATACTAGTTCTTGCAGCCCCCGTACGGCGCGTGGATGCTCCCATCTGGGCCAAAAATAGAGGGGCCAATGAGCTCATTGCGCCATACTGTCCCACATACCTGTAAATCGGAGGGGGGAGAAAAGGTTGGTTTAATCATGATTTTCTTTTATATGGCCCATTGTCGGTGGGGTTGGAGTTAACACAGTGTGGTATGATAGGCTAGCGAACAAGTGGTCAAGGTCATCTGATTATGGAAAAGGCAGGGATTCCTCTTTTGGTTAATCTACTCGAGTGCTAGTACAGTGAGTTCTGCTATGTCAATAGCGCTCGGAAAACAGGCTCCCCAGAGTGGCTTTATAGAACATCCCCCCAACCTAGGTAAGCGCTCTCCAATCTTTATAGACGCCATGTAAGTTAGCCGTCATGTTAATCCAGTCCCACGACCTTTCTCCTGCCCGAAATGGTTTATTATGGCGGCCGAGCTATCAAAGATGCAAAACACTTTCAAGTACGGTAGTAAAATTTGCTAGAGTTGACGGAAGCAGATAGTTGTCTGAGATAAAGAAAGCGGATAGATGGGGGACAAGAGGGGATAGTAGTTGTAGTTGTTTCATTTGTTCTAGACCGAAGGATAGACGGAATGGTTTCTGATTATGTCTTTCCCCTGCTCAGGGTACGAGGTACGCAGGCAAATGGGATTACGCATGAAGGAGAGATCGATAAGTGTGGCAGACGATAGAATGATTGAGAGAGTTTTATTATTATATAGACTTATGTTTGGTTACTTAGTTTAGAGGATGAGGAGCGAATGAAGTTTCTGATTTTCCCTAGTACCCTTTTAGTTGAGCCCTAGTCTAGTTCGACCGTTTGACCGTTACGCGCGACTATTCCCGCAACAAAATTGACCCTGGAAGTCCGAAGGACAATGCGCACAGATAGGTGCCCCAAGGTGGAGTATTAGGTAAGAATCATTGAAGAGTCCCCCTCATATCCTCTGCGAAGACTGCCAGGATTTCTCAACCGAATAAAGCACCATATAAGTCGCTCCCACGGTAATTTCCCCGGGGCACTTGGCTCCTGACGAGAGAGGCCGCGGCATCCAGACGCAGATGTAGTGGCGATGGGGCCGGAGAGCTTCTGTGATATTGAGTAGGAAAAATTAGTATACCTCGACTTGAAGCTCATGAAAGATATTACGACCGATGATGTTTTTGTTTCCACCAAAAAATGGCCTTTCAGTGTCTCCTGCCCAGGAAACAGTAGGCCATAGATCTAGCTAGGCTCATTCTACTGCTAGTACCAAAGAGTTTTCATGGATGGCGACTAGGATTGTACATAGTGTCATAACCTAGGACCTGGAAATCCGTACTTAAAGTCGGGGGACAAAAAACTCGAGCCAACTGTCATTTTACACCCCAAAGCCTAGCACTCCTTACCACCACCAATGAATCCGGAGGTTCCACCGTAGGCCCAAGTAAACCGGGGAACAGGTAAAAATTAGTTTTCAGAAAAGAATATTGGCCGAATGGCTCACGGAACCGAGGCACCAGAGACCCTACAACAAATGCGGTTGTCCTGTACCTTTTTGTATGCACGCCTCATACAAAATCTCAAGCCACTTTCCGATCTTGCCACACCATTGCACAAAAGATCGTGAGCTATTAATTTGTAGGATTGATATTTCTATGATTGAAAGCAACAGTTGTTCTTATGCTCTTTGCAACTTCTTGAAATTTGTTTCATAAGCAGTGTCAAACTACGAGTTTCTGAAAATCGACGCTCTTGGTGTAAAATAGCCAATGGCCCGAGTTTTGTCACCCGGCTTTAGGACTCTTGATGCTACAGCACTGTTACGGTTGAAATCTGGCTTTCTTAACTTGCAGTTTTCTTGCTTATCTGCAAATAACTTAGACGAAATAGATAGCTAGTCATGATCTTGAATTTGAGGGGTGTCACGTTTCTGCAGGGGTGGCTGCTGCCTAGTCATGGCAGACAGGGGGCTCTATGTAAGTTAGGTTCTTTGTCTTCTCTCGCGATTTCCTCCCTCCTTCCGGCGGTGACAGTGACAAGGACAGCGAGGATCGTGAGGAAGGAACACAGCACAACCGAGGAACCGTTTTGACTGTGGTTTGAGGAAGGAAATTCTGGCCTGTACCTAGTTATTCGGACAACCTGCAGGGTTGGGCTTTCTTGCGGCGGGGTTTTTCTGTCTTTTGTGCGGTTCTCTGGACTGGCTTTGCGAGGTAGTTTAGTGAGCTTGAATTGACCGCGACTTGTGCGGCATTCTTTCTACTTGAGATTTCGTGAAAGTGACAGTTGTTTGCCCGTACTTCTCCCGTTCCGTAGAGTAGATACTGGTGCCCGGATACTTTGTTTTCAGTACTGTACCGACACAATATACATGAGAAAGATACCGGTTTCACACCTTTCTGGTATTAATACAGCACAAACACAATAAACACCAGAATAACTCTAGTTTCACACTTTCCAGGTGGCTTACTTGGAAAGTGCACCATAGGTGGCTATGTGCTACCCCGGTGTAACACTAGGAGACCCTAGCCTTTAATCAGCCAGACCCCTCCTTTCTTCCCTCCCAAGAATATCATCACCGACGACACTCAGTAACTCCCCCTTTTCAACAAAACGAACAATAAAGGGTAAAAGATGTCTCAACATACCATCAACCATAATAACTTCTCCAATAACGCGAACTCTTTTAATGTGTCGAACTATACTTTTACCGATGATCGGTCGCAACTCCTAGCCTGGCTATCACCCCTAGAACCAAGCTTAAGGCATCGAGACGTCCGTGAGCGCCGTGTAAACAATATCGGGAAATGGCTCATGCAAACCGAGGAATTCAGGAGATGGTGCGGCCAAAGTGAGAAGCGTGAGGCCGGAGGTGATACAGCCGTTCTGTTTTGCTACGGAGATCCGGGGGTCGGCAAAACATTTATCAAGTAACAAAGACCATTTTCCAAAGAGTGAGGTGAGCCTGCGCTAATAAACCGCGATACCAGTTCGCTAGTAGTAGACAGGCTATGTGATCAGGCCGAAGGACAAAACGTCACTATCACATGTTTTTACTTTGATTTCGCAGCCCGAAAGGAACAGTCCGCCATCAGTATGCTGGGTTCTCTGCTGAAACAAATAGTCAACGGAATGGAAAAGGTTCCGGAAGAAATATCGCAGGCCTTTCAAAAGCAGAAAAAGGCCATTGGTGGGTGCGGACCGCAACTCGCTGATATCGTGAAGATGCTACAGGCCATCACATCCTCACAGCCCACGTTTATATGCATTGATGCCCTTGACGAATGTGTGGGTGCGCAACGGTTCAAAGTTCTTGATTCTCTGAAACAAGTTCTAGAGAAATCCCCTAGCACTCAGATATTCATCACCGGGAGGCCCCATATTCGGCCCGAGATTGAAAAGCGCCTTGCCGGGCGAGTCATAAGTCTCTCTGTGGGTCCAAGCAAAGACGATATCACCACATACCTTCATTCGAGACTAGGCGAGGACGAAACACCAGATGCCATGGATGAGAGTCTGGAGGCAGAAATTTTAGAGAAGATTCCTGAGAATATGTCGGAAATGTGCGTAGGGCAATAGTCCCGGGAATTCCACCCCATATCATCCGCTAATAGGTGTATTTAGGTTTCTCCTCGTTTCCTTGAACATCGACGCAATCTTGGAAGAATCAACAATATATCGGAGACGAGGAAGGCTCAACAGAATGGCAAATGGATTGGGGTTGGGGGATGCCTACGGTGCCACAATTGAACGGATAAAGGCACAGGGTGGTGACAAATCGAGACTGGGTATGGAGGCTTTGATGTGGGTCAGTCATGCAGAAAGGCCGTTGAAGGCAGAGGAGCTCTGCCACGCCCTCGCAGTCGAGCTATGCTCCACCGATTTCAATAGCGGCAACGTCCCTTCGATCTCGACATTGGTGAGCTGCTGTCAAGGACTGATTACCGTGGATAAGGAGGCATCAACTGTGCGACTGGTCCACTTCACTCTACAAGAGTATCTTTCCGCCAATCCCAATATTTTCACCACACCTCACTCGTCAATAGCAGAGATCTGCTTAACCTATCTAAATTCCGAACAGGTCAAAGCCATTCCACCTAATCGGTACCCCAACCTCTCCGACACTCCCTTCCTAGAATATTGCTCTTTATACTGGGGAGTCCATGCGAAAAGGCAATTATCGGACCGGGCAAGATCACTTGCCCTAGAGCTATTACAGGGAGATGACGGCCACATATCCGCCCTATTGCTTTTAAGACAAGTAGCGGAAGTATACCCAGGGAATTCTGATACCAATATCCAGTTTAGTGGACTACACCACGCATCGTTCTTCGGAATTTCCGAGGCTGTAGCTGCCTTGATAGAGATGGAATGTTGTGATACAAACGTAGGAGATATTTGGGAGCGCAGTCCACTTTCATGGGCTGCTCGTAATGGACACGGAGAAGTAGTAGAAATACTACTCGAGCAGGAAGCAGTCAACTCTGACAAGCCAGATAATATGGGACAAACACCGCTCTCGCATGCCGCTGGGAACGGACATGAGGGAGTGGTGAAAATGCTACTCGGGCGAGAAGATGTCGACCCCAACAAGCCATCCCACTACAATTACACACCGCTCCTGCTTGCCGCCTGGAATGGACATGAGGAAGTGGTAAAAATACTACTCGAGCGGGAAGAGGTTATCCCCGACAAGACAGCAATATGGGGCCGAACACCGCTCTCGCTTGCTGCCGAGCATGGACATGAGGGAGTGGTGAAAATACTGCTCGAGCGGGAAGACGTCATCCCCGACAGGCCAACTCTCTGGGGCCAAACACCGCTCTCGCTTGCTGCCGAGCATGGACATGAGGGAGTGGTGAAAATACTGCTCGAGCGGGAAGACGTCATCCCCGACAAGCCAAATTCCTGGAACCAAACACCGCTCTCGTATGCTGCCAAGTATGGACGCGAGGGAGTGGTGAAAATACTACTCGGGCTGGAAGCGGTCAACCCCAACAAGCCAGACGATCACGGCCAAACGCCGCTCTCGTATGCTGCCAAGTATGGACGCGAGGGAGTGGTGAAAATACTGCTCGAGCGGGAAGATGTCAACCCCGACAAGCCAACTTCCTGGGGCCAAACACCGCTCTCGTATGCTGCCATGAATGGACACGAGGGAGTGGTGAAATTACTACTCGGGCGACAAGATGTCAACCCCGACAAGCCAACTCCCTGGGGTCAAACACCGCTCTCGTATACTGCCATGAATGGACACGAGGGAGTGGTGAAATTACTACTCGGGCGACAAGATGTCAACCCCGACAAGCCAGATAATGACGGCATAACACCGCTCATACACGCTGATAGGCGTAAACATAAAAGGGTGATAGAATTGCTAAAGCCTCACCAACCGGTAACCCCCAGAGCGACCTGAGGCCTGGGACACACCACCCCATGACATTCGCCCCACCCCTTATCTCCCGGAGTATGTTATTCGTGGAAGTTGTCTGTGGGCATGATCCTCTGCAAGCGAAGGAAATCCCATGAGATGGGAATGCACATATATATATATTACCACACCGCCTGACGCCCCTGATCTAACCCAATCGAATGAAGATTAACTTTCTTTTTACAATGTACAATAGTCTACCGGTAGTTGATGGTGTGCAATAGTTTTATTACTGTGAGAAGGTTTGGATTCCAGCTTCCAGTTTTCATCCTACCATATTTAATTTTCCTCTAATTGTAAATTTTGACTACAGCTCTTTTTCTTTTCTAGTACTGCTTCTTCTCCTTTTTCTCTCCCCCTCTTTCCCTAAGGGATACATAAACTACATATACAGTGCTTTTATCAATAGAGGGAAATCGGTGGACAATAGCCCAAGCATTCTTGAGGCGATTGTGAACTATATAAAACCATACCTACCACAGGGGAATGGCTACTATAAATAATATAACCACAGAATACTACGCTCTGCTATTGCCCTTGGTGGATATCTTCTAGCTGCCCCTACTATAGAGGTGAGAATGGAGGATGAGGGTCCAGCAGACAGGCTTTTCATCTCACTCATTCGTCCCACCCATCTTGCGATCAACCTAATTGCATGAAATATACCAGCCGAAAAACAATCTGGATAGCCCTAGCATGTATTCAGAGAAAACTATTCTCTCCCGGCAGAAGCCGGGTTAATGCCGTCGAATTCCCACCACCCTAATAGCACGTCCCGGGATCGGCGGAAAAGATCATGCGGGGGCCACTCGCCGAAAGACCACCCAGCAATAGAGAGCCCTTTCTAATCACTACCGGTATAAGAAACTATCAAGGCAATGCAATACTGGCTCTTCCAACTCCCGTATTGGGTGGGATGTCCCCATCTAAGTTAGATTGAAAATAGAGGGGCCAAAGTGCCCATGACACCGTACCGTTCCATCCACCGCTGAATCGGAGGGGGGGGAGCGAAAGTTGGATGAATGGTGGTTTTCTTTTATATGGCATATTGTCAGCGGGGTTTGAATTAATGTGGTGCTATCTCTAACTTACCTAGCAACCAAGTGGTCAAGGTCATGTCATCCATGATACAGATACGGGTTCCACTTTTGGCTGATCCACCGCTACATTGCTTCCGAGGGTAAACAGATGTGGCGGATGATTACCCATGTGGTAATTTATTGCGCCGTGATGCCCCCAACCCGAACTCCTGTTCGGACTTGCGTTCGGCTGTTTCAATCGCGGTTAGAAAACAGGATCCCCAAAGTGCCTTTATAGAACATCCCCGAAACCTAGGAAAGGGCACTCCAATCTTTCGAGAGGCCAGGTCAGCTAGCCGACATGTTAGTCTCGCGGCTTTTCCCCCGCCCTAAATGGTTTATTATGACGGGCCAGGGGACCAAAGATACAAAACCCTTTCGGCGAGTCTAATTGACCCTGGAAGGCCTAAAGGACGATGGGCGCAGATTCGTGCTTAAAAGTGGAATATTGGGCGGGCATCCCCGCAGAATCGCCCGGATACCGGCCCCTACCAAGAACTATTAGGATTTCTTGACCAAATACCGGTAATGCACCGTCGTTCCCTTCATAAGTCCCATGTACGGTAATTCGCTCGGGGCACCCAGCTTTTGACGAGAGGGGCTGTGGCTTTCACTCACAACTGTAACGGCAATGTCGTAGGAGAGCCCCTGCGATACCGAGCAGGAAAATTAGCATCCCTAGACTTAAACCCCACGATATTACCACTGCTGTTTTTGTTTCCACCAAAAAAATAGTTTTTCAGTGTCTGTTACCTAACTTAGGCTAACTACTGGTCGGCTTATTCTACTGCCCCCTGCTGAGGTTTGGTGAATAGCTGTGGGGTTGTCCGTAGTGTCATAACCTAGGACTTGGAAATCCGTAGGTAGGACTCCTCATATTATAGCACCGACACAATAGACATCAGAATAGCTGTAGTTTCACACTCTCCCGGTGGCTTACTTGGAATGTGCACCATAGGTGGCTATGTTCTACGCCGATGTAACACCAGGATACCACAGACTTTCCTCGGCCAGACCCCGCCTTTCTTCCCTCCCAGAAATATCATCAACCACCATACTCAGTAACTCCTCCTTTCAACAAAACCAACGTTAAAGAGTAAAAGATGTCTCAACACACCATCAACCATAATAACAACTTCTCCAATAATGCGAACTCTTTTAATAACGTGTGGAACAACTGTACTTTTACCGATGATCGGTCTCAACTCCTAGCCTGGTTATCACCTCTGGAACCAAGCTTAAGGCATCGAGATGTCCGTGAGCGCCGTGTCAACAGTGTTGGGGAATGGCTCATGCAAACCGAGAAATTCAGGAGATGGTGCGGCCAAAGTGAGAAACGTGAGGCCGGAGGTGATACCCCCATTCTATTTTGCTACGGGGATCCGGGGGTCGGTAAAACATTTATCAGGTAAGAAAGACCATTTCCCAAAGAGAGAGGTGAGCCTGCGCTAATAAACCGCGATACCAGTTCTTTAGTAGTAGACAGGCTATGTGATCAGGCCGAAGGACAAAACGTCGCCATCACATGTTTTTACTTCGATTTCGCAGCCCGAAAGGAGCAGTCTGCGACCAGTATGCTGGGTTCTCTGCTAAAACAGATAGTCAGCGGAATGGAAAAGGTTCCGGAGGAAATATCGCGCGCCTTTCAAAAGCAGAAAAAGGCCATTGGTGGATGCGGACCGCAACTAGCTGATATCGTGAAGATGCTACAGGCCATCACATCCTTACAACCCACGTTTATCTGCATTGATGCACTTGACGAATGTGTGGGCGTCCAACGGTTCAAAGTTCTTGATTCTCTGAAACAAGTTCTAGAGAAATCCCCTAGCACTCAGATATTCATCACCGGGAGGCCCCATATTCACCCCGAGATCGAAAAGCGCCTTGCCGGACATGCGATAAGTCTATCTGTGGGTCCCAGAAAAGACGATATCACCACATACCTTCATGCCAGACTAGGCGAAGACGAAACACCAGATGCCATGGATGAGAGTCTGGAGGCTGACATTCTGGAGATGATTCCCGAGAATATGTCGGAAATGTGAGTAGGGCAATAATCCCGGGAATTCCACCACCCATCATCCGCTAATAGCTATATTCAGGTTTCTACTCGTTTCTTTGAACATCGACGCAATCCTGGAAGAACCGACGATATATCGGAGACAAAAAAGGCTCAGAAGAATGACAAATGGATTGGGTTTGGGAGATGTCTACGGTGCCACAATTGAACGGATAAAGGCTCTGGGTGGTGAAAAATCGAGACTGGGTATGGAAGCTTTGATGTGGGTCAGTCATGCAGAAAGGCCACTGAAGGCAGAGGAGCTCTGCCACGCCCTCGCAGTCGAGCTAGGCTCCACCAATTTCAACAGCGGCAACGTCCCTTCGATGTCAACACTGGTGAGCTGCTGTCAAGGCCTGATTACCGTGGATAAGGAGGCATCAACTGTGCGACTGGTCCACTTTACTCTACAAGAGTATCTTTCCGCCAATCCCGATATTTTCTCCACACCTCACTCGCCAATAGCAGAGATCTGCTTAACCTATCTAAATTCCGAGCAGGTCAAGGCCATTCCATCCGGTTGGCACCCCGACCTCTCCGCCACTCCCTTCCTAGAATATTGCTCTTTACACTGGGGAGTCCATGCGAAACGGCAATTATCAGACCGCGCAAGGTCACTTGCCCTAGAGCTATTACAGGGAGATGACTGCCACATATCCATCCGAATGCTTTTAAGACACGTAAAGGGACTAGATCTAGGGGATCCTCGTACCAATTTCCAGTTTAGTGGACTACACTGCGCATCATTCTTCGGAATTTCCAAGCTTGTAGCTGCCTTGATAGAGATGGAATGTTGTGATACCAACGGAGGAGATTTTTGGGGGTCCAGTCCGCTTTCTTGGGCTGCTCGTAATGGACACGAAGAAGTAGTAGAAATACTACTCGAGCAGGAAGCTGTCAACCCCGATAAGCCAGATATTGACGGCAATACACCGCTCTCGAATGCCGCTGGGAACGGGCATGAGGGAGTGGTGAAAATACTACTCGGCCACGGAGAGGTCAATCCCAACAAGCCAGCTCAATCTGGTTTCACACCGCTCTTGCGTGCCGCCTTGAATGGACATGATGGAGTTGTGAAAATACTACTCGGGCGAGAAGATGTCGACCCCAACAAGCCATCCCAATCTAGTTTCACACCGCTCCTGTTTGCCGCCTGGCAGGGATATGAGGGAGTGGTGAAAATGCTGCTCGAGCAGGAAGAGGTCATCCCCGACAAACCAACAAACTGGGGCCAAACACCGCTCTCGTTTGCTGCCGAGTTTGGGCGCGAGGGAATGGTGAAAATACTGCTCGAGCGGGAAGAAGTCAACCCCGACCAGCCAACAAATTGGGGCCGAACACCGCTCTCGTTTGCTGCCGAGAATGGACATGATGGAGTGGTGAAAATACTACTTGGGCGACAAGAGGTCAACCCCAGTAAGCCACATGATAATGGCACAACACCGCTCATGTACGCAATAAGGTGTGGCCATAAAAGGGTGATAGAACTGCTAAAGCTTCACGAAGCGGTAACTCCCAGAGCGACTGAGGCCTAGGACACATCACATGAAATTCACCCCACTCCTTGCCTTCCGGAGCATTTTATTCATGGAATTTACCTGCGGACATCATCCTTCGCAAACGAAAGAAATCCCATGAGATAGGAATGCACATATATATATTGCCACACCGTCTAACACCCCCAGTCTAACTTAGTCGAATGAAGATTCCTAGCTTTCTGTTTACAATGTACAATAGTCTAGTTTGTTGTGTGCAATAGTTCTATTACTGTAAGATTTAGTTTATAGCTTCTGGCCTTCATCCTATCATCTTAATTTTCCTCTAATTGTAAATTCTTGTCTGCGCCTCTTTTTTTTTTTTTTTTTTTTCTGGTCCTGTTTTTTTTTCTTCCTTTCCTCTCCCCCTCTCCTCTCCCTAAGCGATAGATAAACTGCATATTGAGTGTTTTAATTAATAGAGGGAAATCTGTGGACAACAGCGCTAGCATTGTTGTGGTGATTGTGAACTATATAAAACCATGCCTACCACAGGGGGCTGGTTCACGAACCATTGCAACAACACCTCCAGCGATTGAAATCTCAACACCACGAGAAATCATCGTCACTCTCCCCCACCCACCTCTCTTCTCCCACGATGGCTACTGCCTAGGAATTGACGTTAAGCCATCTTCCCTCCTCTCCGGGAGCCTGTCGGCCTCCCCTCCTTGGGGTTCTCATTCTCTCTCTTCGTTGACACCCGCTCATGAAGTTCGGTTCTCCCCCTTACCCTGCACTTGCTTTGCATCTCGCTTAGCATCTTGCATGGTCAGAAAGCTTCTCGCTTTGTTCACGGTCGGCGTTATGGTGTTGGTCCCTCGGTCAAAGTAGGCCTCGGCTTGCTGGGCTTGCACCTCTGATGGGGAAAGCCTCGGTTAGTAACATCTCGGTCTCGCCCGGTTTCATCGTCGCCCAAAAGCCCTTGCTATGGCCCGTTAGTTGGTTGTGGCTAGCCTGTTCGTGATCCTTCTTCTCTCCTCCTCCCGGTTCTGTCCACTAGCAGCGTTACTGCTACACTTCTCTTCCTGGCTGGCACCCTACTGCTCCTCGTCGGCTGGCACCCTACTGCTACACGTGGGCTGGCACCCTACTGCTCATCGTCGTTGGCTGGCATCCCCTCTGCCCAGTGGCTCCGCTCGCCTTTTACCCTCTCCGATCGTCTGGCCCCTCCTCGGTTACGCCTAGTTGTGGTATAGCACTGCCTCCGTGGCTCTTGTCCAACGCCTTAGATCGATGTAATGACCTGCCTGACTGTACATCACGGTTCCGGTGGGCCCTCGATATCTGAGTTTTCCTATATCGTCGGTCATCCATCCTCTCCCCCCGGTCGCCGTTTGTGGCCGTCGAGATCTTTTCTTTGTTTTGGGGAGCCTGCGGAAGGGTTTGGGTCTCTCTACCTGTACGTTTCTATGTATTGTTTCCTTACGTGTCTGGGGTTTTTATCTTAGGTGCTAGGCGAGGGGGACTTTTCCTATGGATTTGGGGTGTTTGATTTTTCCCATGAAGATGTGAAACGGGCGGTTGGGAATGATTTATAGGTTTTGTTTTTGCCATAGCTAGCGCTGCATGCAGTTTTTTGTACCTTAAAACAATGAATACATCATAACAAAAAAAACAAAAACACAGGGGGCTGGTTACTACGATTAATATACCATAATGAATAGTACGATCCGGTATTGCTCTTGGGAGATACCTTCTAGCTGCCCCCGCTATAGACATGTGTGGAGGGTGGGACCCTAGGAGACGGGTTCTTCATGCCACCCATTAGTCTCACTCATCTCCCGACCAACTAGATAGCATAAAATTTACCAGCCGAAAAAAACAACCTAGCTACGCCTTAGCGTGTATTCAGAGAAAACTATTCTCTCCCGGTAGAAGCCGGGTTAATGCCGCCAAATTCTCACCACCCTAATAGCACCTCCCGGGATCGGCGGAAAAGATCATCCGGGGGCCACTCGCCGAGAGACCACCTAGCAATAGAGTGCCCTTTCTAATCACTACCGATATAAGAAACTATCAAGACAACGCGATTCTGCCCTGGGTGGGGATGTCCCCATCTAGGTTGAAAATAGAGGGACCAAAGAGCCCACAGCACCGTACCGTTCCATCTACATGTGAATCGGAGCGGGGAGGGATGCCATATTGTCGGCGGGGTTGGAATTAATGCAGTGTTATCATTACCTAGCAAACAAGTGGTTAAGGTCATGTCATCCATGATACAGATACAGGTCCCACTTGTGGCTAATTTACCGGTACCCTTGCCTCTGAGGGTAAAGAGATGTGGCAGGTGATTACCCATGTACTCGAGTAGTGATTTATTGCGCCGCGATTCCCCAAACCTGTACTCCTATGCGCACTGCATGTTGCCGGGATAATGCGCATCTAACGGTCAACCGGTCGAACTAGACTAGGGCTCAACTAAAAAAGGTACTAGGGAGAATCAAAAACTTCATTCGCTCGTCATCCTCAAAACTAACCAAACATAAGTCTATATAAGAATAATAAAACTCTCTCAATCATTCTACCGTCTGCCACACCTATCGATCTCTCCTTCATGCGTAATCCCCTTCTGCCTGCGTACCTCCGTACTCTGAACAAAGACATAACCAGAAACCATTCCATCTATCCTTCCGTCTATCCTTCCGTCTAGAACAATTGAAACAACTAAAACTACTATCCCGTCTTATCCCTCAGCTATCCGCCTTTCTAGCCACCAACAACTATCCGCTTCCATCAACTCCAACCTGCATTCAGCTGATTCAATGGCGGTCGGAAAACAGTATCCCCAAAGTGACTTTATAGAACATCCCCCCAACCTAGGAAAGAGCGCTCCAGTTTTTAGAGAAGCCAGGTCAGCTAGCCGCCATGTCAGTCCCACATACCGGCCCCTACCAAGAACTATTAGGATTTCTCAACCAAATAAAGCACCATCGTTCCCTTCATAAGTCCCTTGTACGGTAATTCGCTCGGGGCACCCGGCTTTTGACGAGAGGGGCTGTGGCTTTCACTCAGAACTGTAGCGACGATGTCGTGGGAGAGCTTCTGCGATATTGAGTAGGAAAATTAGCATCCCTAGACTTGAAACCCACGATATTACCAGCGCTGATGCTCTTCGGTTTCCACCAAAAAATAGTTTTCCAATGTCGTCTACCTAGGCTACAGTAACTACCAGTCAGCCCATTCTACTGCCCCCCCCCCGGGGAGTTTTGGTGGATAGATAGTAGGATTGTACTTAGTGTCATAACCTAGGACTTAGAAATCCGTAGGCAGAGCTCCTCATACTACAGCACCGACACAATCGACATCAGAATAGCTGTAGTTTCACACTCTCCCGGTGGCTTACTGGGAATGTGCACTATAGGTGGCTGTGTTCTACGCCGATGTAACACCAGGATACCACAGACTTTCCTCAGCCAGACCCCGCATTTCTTTTTCCCAGAAATATCATCAACCACCATACTCAGTAACTCCTCCTTTCAACAAAACCAACGTTAAAGAGTAAAAGATGCCCCAGCATACCATCAACCATAATACCAACCTCTCCAATAATGCGAACTCTTTTAATAACGTGTGGAACAACTGTACTTTTACCGATGATCGGTCCCAACTCCTAGCCTGGCTATCGCCCCTAGAACCAAGCTTAAGGCATCGAGATGTCCGTGAGCGCCGTGTCAACAATATCGGGGAATGGCTCATGCAAACCGAGGAATTCAGGAGATGGTGTGGCCGAAGTGAGAAACGTGAGGCCGGGGGTGATACCCCCGTTCTATTTTGCTACGGAGATCCGGGGGTCGGTAAAACATTTATCAGGTATCATAACAAAGACCATTTTCCAAAGAGAGAGGTGAGCCTGCGCTAATAAACCGCGATACCAGTTCGTTAGTAGTAGACAGGCTATGTGATCAGGCCGAAGGACAAAACGTCGCCATCACATGTTTTTACTTCGATTTCGCAGCCCGAAAGGAGCAGTCTGCGACCAGTATTCTAGGTTCTGTGCTGAAACAGATAGTCAGCGGAATGGAAAAGGTTCCGGAGGAAATATCACGGGCCTTTCAAAAGCAGAAAAAGGCCATTGGTGGGTGCGGACCGCAACTAGCTGATATCGTGAAGATGCTACAGGCCATCACATCCTTACAACCCACGTTTATCTGCATTGATGCACTTGACGAATGTGTGGGCGTCCAACGGTTCAAAGTTCTTGATTCTCTGAAACAAGTTCTAGAGAAATCCCCTAGCACTCAGATATTCATCACCGAGAGGCCCCATATTCACCCCGAGATCGAAAAGCGCCTTACCGGACATGCGATAAGTCTATCTGTTGGTCCCAGCAAAGACGATATCACCACATACCTTCATGCCAGACTGGGCGAAGACGAAACACCGGATGCCATGGATGAGAGTCTGGAGGCTGACATTCTGGAGATGATTCCCGAGAATATGTCGGAAATGTGAGTATGACAACAATCCCGGGAACTCCATCACACATCATCCGCTAATATGTGTATTTAGGTTTCTACTCGTTTCCTTGAACATTGATGCAATCCTGGAAGAACCGACAATATATCGGAGACAAGAAAGGCTCCGCAGAATGACAAATGGATTAGGGTTAGGAGATGCCTACGGTGCGACAATTGAACGGATAAAGGCTCAGGGTGGTGAAAAATCGAGACTGGGTATTGAGGCTTTGATGTGGATCAGTCATTCCGAGCGGCCGTTAAAGGCAAATGAGCTCTGCCATGCCCTCGCAGTCGAGCTAGGCTCTACGCGTTTCAATAGCCGCAACGTCCCTTCGATGTCGACATTGGTGAACTGCTGTCAAGGCCTGATTACCGTAGATAAGGAAGCATCAACCGTGCGACTAGTCCACTTTACTCTACAAGAGTATCTTTCCGCCAATCCCGATATTTTCACCACACCTCACTCGTCAATAGCAGAGATCTGCTTAACCTATCTAAATTCCGAACAAGTCAAGGCCATTCCCCCCGACTGCTACCCCGACCTCTCCGGCACTCCCTTCCTAGAATATTGCTCTTTATATTGGGGAGTCCATGCGAAAAGGCAATTATCGGACCGTGCAAGGTCACTTGCCCTAGAGCTATTGCAGGGAGATGGTCACATATCCACCCAATTGCTCTTAATACAAGTAAAGGGGCTACGTTACTGGAATTCTGGTACCAATTTCCATTTCAGCGGACTACACCACGCATCGTTTTTCGGAATTTCCGAGGTTGTATCTGCTTTGATAGAGATGGAATGTTGTGATACCAACGGAGGAGATTTTTGGGGGCGCAGTCCTCTTTCTTGCGCTGCTCGCAATGGACACGAAGAAGTAGTAGAAATACTGCTCAGGCAGGAGGCGGTCAACCCCGATAAGCCAGATATTTACGGCAAAACACCGCTCTCGCATGCCGCTGGAAACGGGCATGAGGGAATAGTGAAAATACTACTCGGACGAAAAGATGTCGACCCCGACAAGCCCAACCAGAACGGCGAAACACCGCTCTCCTATGCCGCTCAGAACGGACAAGAGGGCGCGGTGAAAGTACTACTCGGGCGAAAAGATGTCGACCCCAACAAGCCAGAGGGAGTCGGTATAACGCCGCTCCTGTTCGCCGCCTGGAATGGACATGAGGGAGTGGTAAAACTACTGCTGGATCGGGAAGACGTCATTCCCGACAAGCCAACTCCCTGGGGCCAAACACCGCTCTCGTTTGCTGCCGAGTTTGGGCGCGAGGGAGTGGTGAAAATACTACTCGAGCGGGAAGAGGTCAACCCCGACCAGCCAACTTCCTGGGGCCAAACACCGCTCTCGTTTGCTGCAAAGAATGGACATGATGGAGTGGTGAAAATACTACTTGGGCGACAAGAGGTCAACCCCAACAAGCCACGTTATGACGGCACAACACCGCTCATGTAAACCCGGTATAGCCATAAAAGGGCAATAGAACTACTAAAGCCGGTAACTCCCAGAGCGACCTGAGGCCTAGGACACACCACCCCATGAAATTCACCCCATTCCTTTCCTCATCGAAGTCGTCCGCGGACATCCCCCCCCCCCGCAGGCGATGGAAACCTCATGAGATGAGAATGCACATAGATATATTGCCACACCGCCTGACACCCCCAGTCTAACCCAATCGAATGAAGATTAATGGCTTTCTATTTACAACGTACAATAGTCTAGTTGGTAGTGTGCAATAGTTTTATTACTGTGAGAAGGTTTGGTTTATAGATTATAGTTTTCATCCTATCATACCTCCTGTACTTTTCCTTTAAGTGTAAATTCTTGCCTGCGCCTTTCTTTTTTCTAGTCCTGTTTTTCTTCCTTTCTCTCCCGCCTTCCCCTTCCCTAAGTAATAGATAAACTACATATAGAGTGTTTTTATTGATAGAGGAAACCTGGTGTGCGATAGTGCAAGCGCTCTTGAGGCCACTGTGAACTATATAAAATCATACCCATCACAGGGGGTTGGTTACTACGAATAATATATCACAATGAATGGTACGATCCGGTATTGCTCTTGGTAGATAACTTCTAGCTGCCCCCGCTATAGACGTGTGTGGGGGGTGGAAGCCTCGGAGACGGGTTCTTCATACCACCCATTAGTCTCACTCATCTCCTGACCAACTAGATAGCATGAAATCTACCAGCCGAAAAACAATCTGGATACGCCTTAGCGTGTATCCAGAGAAAACTATTCTCCCTGGTAGAAGCTGGGTTAATGCCGTCGAGTGCTCACCACCCCAATAGCACATCGCGAGATCGGCGGGAAAGAGCATCCCGTGGCCCGCTGAAGGTTGCTCACCAGAGCTCTTTCCTAATCACTGTAAGAAATTGCCAAGGGAACGCAATACCAGCTCTTCCAGCTCCCGTACTGGGTGAGGATGTCCCCGTCTGGGTTGAAAATAGAGGGACCAAAGAGCCCACGGCACCGTACTGTTCTACTGGTGAATCGGAGGGGGGAGGCAAAGCTAGATGAATGGTGGTTTTCTTTTGGATGGCATATTGTCGGCGGGTTGGAATCAATGCAGCGTGATACGATAGACTGCGGTAGGCCAAATCTTCGATTAGCGAGCATATGGTTAAGGTAAGGTCATCCACAATACCGTAGGGATTTCGTTTTTGATCTTACGTCTGTGTGTTGAGATGTGGGGGCGATTGCCGATGCGGCGACTGGGCTATCGTGCCACGGCGCTCCCGTCGTATGTGCACTGCTCAGCTGTGTCGATAATGGTCAGAAGACAGGATCCCCTAGGTTCTTTCATAGAACTTCCATCAGTGTGAGAAAGAACTCCCCAATTTCCGGACACGCCAGGCAGAACTTTTCTGCGGTGCCCCAAGTTAAGCTGCATCACATCGCTTGGCGTCTTCAGTTTCCTGACTAATCATGCCCTAAACTGGTTCACCAGTCCTACACAACTCGAGCAGACTCAGAGAATCACCCCTAATCCAGCGCATCCACCACCGCCCTCCTCTCTGCTCGAACCGAAACCCCAACCCAATACCCGCGTTATCATACCCCCAACCTCTCCCCCCCCTCTACCTCCACCCCCACAACAACAATCAAAATGCCCCAGAAACCCTCCCTAACCATCAACGGCGGCGCCGGCTCGATCTCGCGCTCTGCCCTCCCGCCTTCCTCCCCACTTTACACAGCCTACACAACCTCCCTCCGCGAAGTCCTCCAAACCACATACCCGCTCCTCCTCGCCGGCCACTCAGCACTAACTGCGGCAACACACGCCGCAACCCTTCTGGAAAATAACCCCCTCTTCAACGCTGGCAAGGGCTCGGTGTTCACACGCGACGGGAGGAACGAGCTCGAGGCTTCGGTTATGGTTTCCCGGGGGTATCGGAAGAGGGGGGTTGGCGTCGCTATGCTAACTAGGGTCAAGAATCCGATTCTGCTAGCGAGGGAGTTGTTGGTTCGTGGAGAGGGGGACGGGGGTGCAAGCAGTGGGCAGGGACATAATTTCCTTTCGGGGGCAGAGGCGGAGAGGTTGGCTGTGGAGTGGGGGTGTGAACTTGTAGACCCGGGGTACTTTTGGACGGAGAGGCGATGGGAGGAGCACTTACGTGGGTTGAAGAAGGAAAAGGGGTATTCTGCCAGCGATGGTGTCCCTGACGAGGACCTGCAAGGAGAACATGCGGAATACCTTCCCCAAGGCACGATCGGCTGCGTCGCAATGGACATTCACGGAACCCTCTGCGTAGCCACGAGCACCGGCGGTCTTACCAACAAGCTCCCCGGCAGAATCGGTGATACACCTACTCTTGCTGCGGGATTCTGGGCGGAGGAATGGCAAGCTAGCGTCCCTGCGCCGTTGCTTAATATCCCCCCATCGTCAATCTTAACCTCTTTCCGGGATTTACTAACCTCTTGCGTGCCCACCACCACTCCCACATCTACCAGTGAAAAACAGCCTTTACTAGAACGCAATGTAGATCACCCCACGCGACCGCCAACCCGCGCGGTTGCGCTCTCGGGAACCGGAAACGGAGACTACTTCCTTCGCCTCGCAGTAGCTCATAACATCGCCGCTCGCTGTCGCTTCGGTGGCCTCAGTTTGAAGGAGGCGGCGGAGGCGGTTGTCGGTCGGGGCGGGGAAATGCAAAAGGCTGCTGGGGATCGATGGGGGTTGGGAGATGGTTCTGGAGGCGTAATCGGGCTAGATGAGAAAGGGAATGTGGTTATGGCTATGAATTGTGGGGGGATGTTCAGGGGCTACATTAATAAAGAGGGAAAGGCTAGGGTTGCGGTTTACTGGGATGAGAAAGAGACTTAAATCATAGAGTATGATATCAATTTTTGAGTGGGATTGCTAATATTTGCTCTTTCTGGCGCTGGCCGCCTTCGTAGGGCTCAGTGGTGGGCACACGGTGGATTTAGCGCCGGTGATGGATGGATTCAGTTTAGGTTGTTGGCTTGTATTCCTCCTAGAGTCCGACATTGTTGTAAGTGTATCATATCATGTCACTCGTCAACCGAACGATGGAGGCGCGAAAGTTTTGCGGAGGCGAAGACTCCCGAACTCTACATAATCTTATTATCTCTATTATCAGCCATTCCGTGATCATTTCCGATAGCACTGATCCCAACAAAACCTCCCTTTTTCCCCACCCGCTCCCCCACCTTCATAGTTGCCGCCAACGTCCCTCACGACGCAAGAACCAATACCTGACTAGTTCCCTCAGACCCCGAAAACTCCCACAACAACCTCCACCCAGCCAAGATCCCCCAACCAACCCAACTATATACAGCATCCCATATCTCATCCCAGGCCGGTCCATGATACACCAAAAACCAGCCCATAACCCCAAGAACAACCAACCTAGTCGTTAATACCCTGAGCAGCAATAGCCCCACCACTAGTAAGATCTTCACAGGGAGCATGAATGCGTGCCCGAGAAGCCAACGGCCCAGGTATAACGAGACGCTTAGGGCAAAGTACGTTACGCTGGGCGCCACGGCACAGAGCAAGCGAAAGGGAGTTTTCAGACTAAAGACCATATTGACTGCCGCCTGCCAGAGCTTGATGATCATGCTTTTTAGCGTCCACAGTATTGACCGTCTAGCTAGTCTTGTAGCGAATTTCGCACCCTGCAGGAAGCACTGACGGTGGCTCCAGGCGTAGAAGACAGCCATTGTGGTTCCGAGGAGTATTATCGCGCTGAGCCGGAGGTGCTCCCGGGAACCCCTCTGCATCTCATCCGAGTCTTCGATGCCCTCGCTCTCGGCCCTGATACACGTGTGGATCCGTTTGAGGGTTTTGGTTCTGCTTCGCAAATGGCCAAGTTTCTCCTCCAGGTCCAGGATCATGCCTTCCTCCTCGGCGGTGAATGTACCTTCCTCGTAATCCCCCTTGAACTGTTTCAAGATTTCCTCCGAGAGGTCAACAACATCTGCCCTGATGGGGCGGTACCATAATGGTGAGTTTGGAGGTCTGATGTCGCGGATCTTGGCCAGGCGGCTTTCCGCTATTTTCTTCCGGTTGCTGAGAAGGGTCTCGAATTGACTGGTCATCAGTTGCATGGACTTGGCGCTCGGTGGTAGCAGACTGAATAAGCGTTGAGCTTCTTCGTATGCTTCTGCTAGCTTGCGAAGCTCCGATGCCTTCCACTTAATTGCTTTTAGTTGGCGCTCTAGTTCTCCGGTTTTTTTCTCAGAGCACTCTATCTTGTCCTGGATGATCTCCGTGTCTTTTTCTCTATAACTACTTGTGCATCCTCTTTAGTAAAACTCCGTTGGATTTACCATTAGAATGAGCACTTACAATATCTTCGTCCACGGGGCCAGAAAGGTGACAGTGTTGACACTTACGAAAACCCCAAATGAGAAAACCCCGGGAATGGTGCAAGTAAATGCTAAACTCAAACCCAATATCAGCGTTCGGGCAGCACCCACCGAGGCCTTGGTGCGGTCAGCATTTAAACCTTGTCCCCTGCCCAGTACAATAGCTCACCTTCAAAACCCCGCCATATCTGTCTGGCCCCTCAGACATCTCATCCTCTAAATCCTCTCTTCCCCGCAGCTCCGCCTCCAACCTGTCCTCCAAAAATTTGCTCTTGAGTTTTACACTCTCCTCCTCCTCAGCGCACTGCGCAGTAACCTCCTGTAACTCCCGGCCAATATTCGAAATCTCCCCTTGAAGCACCAGCACATTCTTGTTGCAAAGCCTACCGGTTGCAACTGCCATTTTGTTCCCGCACTTGAACGCTAGCTCCGTCGTTTCCTGCGCCAATTCAAAAGAGGAGGTCGCGCCCTCGATTGCTTCATAGAATCCATTTCGCTTTCCCGAAATAAGCCTCCCAAGCGTCTTTACTCCACCAACCCATAGTAGCATCGCTCTAGTGGTGTCCCACATGTTCAGCCTGTACATCAGGCAATTATCGACATAGTTGACATGCGCAATGAGCGGGAACAAAGCTTTCAAGGTGTCGGCATTTGCCCGTCTAACCTCCGCGAGAGCGGCCTCTATTACTCCGCTGTCCTCGAAGGATAGGGCGTCCAAGCCGCGGAGCTCGCGGCGGACCGCTTGCATTAAACGTACCAGTCTCTGGTCGAAGGAGCGTTGTTGCGTGTGGAGGGGAATCATGGTATAATAGGAGATGGCGTCTCATGACGAGGATCGGTTAAGTGCAAGAGAAGATGATATTATATGAGTTGGATGGAAATTAGGCCGGCAACAAGGCTCACCCTATTTCACGTATGTATCTCGGCGGTGGGGGAAAAAAATCGTCAAAATCTTAGGCCTTATGCTGATCTCCCACCATGGCCGGCCTAAGATTTGTACTGTATGAGTACTTTGCCGTACTACTAGAAATAAGGCCAACCACAACTCTTGTCATCATCATGAAGTCTTTCTTTTCTTTTCAACTCATATCTCTTCCAGCGAAAAACCAAATACATGACCAACAAACCTGGGGCTTTGGAGCTCCTGTACGGCCCTTTCTTTACACTCCTCCAATTCTCACTCAGCAACCCGTGTAATCTCTAGGCAGAAGCGAGACGTGAGCCAACCCCAGGAAACAACGATATAAACATAATCGACAAATCACTAAATCTAGCCATACCTCGGTAGGAGAGACAGAACCTAGCTACATGACACGCGCAGCCGAGCAGCTTTGGCGAAAAAACCGCAGGAGTTATTATAAAGTAGACTTCCATCCGCAGGGAGGAGAATTAGAAGACCGAAAGGGAGTTGGACCCCCAGACCCCCCAAAGGGATGCCGACGATTTATATAAGAGGCGCGGCAGTCCAGCAAACAGCGCACGTATTTACGGCTCAACATGATAGCTCACGAACTTTTTTACCGCTATACCCCGCAACCTACCAGTACGGGAGATCGACCTACAAATACCACATTTCCCTCTATTCTTCATTACCCCCCGCATCTACGGTACTAGTGTTTTCAATATTCCCTGCTACTAACTTGGGCGCTAACTCCCCGCAGCTCATCTCATCTCTAGCTCGAGCCACGGTAATAGCCGTCCCTACAGCAAGCTACCGGCATGATACCTAAAAATCGTTGAGCCTCAGTCAACCTCTTTTTCCCCGTTATCAAGCATTTTCCTTCCTCCCGATCTCCCCTAACCCATAGGATACCCCCCCCCCCCATCAATTGCGTTCGTTTTTCAATAACCATTTTAGAATAGCCAGTGCTGGATATCAGGATGTGCTGCCAGAATATTAGAGCACGAGAACGGGAATCGACAGGCGCATGTAGGTTCTACCGTACCGTTTCACTCCCGACCTAGGCCTCCGTGCTAGAGGAGTATCATAAGCGATGATCTACGGCAGTGGTGCGGCCCCCTTCCGCCTCAATGAGCGGCAGTCCCTCCGCGTTCTGGACATCTTTTTCCTTTCCTTCTTCTTCCCAAAAGCCTTGCACCCAGTGGTTTAATCAACTTGGGCTTCACTTATCGTTCAGTTGTTCCTGGGGCGCTGGGGTCCTGGGAAGTCCTATCTCCAAGGCATTTTCTAATGTCGGAAACATGAGAAAGTGGGTGATATTCCATGATGCTTACTGCCGTATATCTCTCCAGGACCAAATCGCACGATGCCGATGCTCGCATTACAAGTACCATGCACCAGTAGAACACGGTACTCGAGTACGTGTACCTGAATCCAAAATCCCCCGCCTTCTCGTTTTATCCATTCCGGATTTCATCACCCATCACCCGCTCCCTTGCTCACTGTCGGGCTGCAGACATGGAATGGCCATGCTCGAGATCCTACCATTCACGGTGCGGTTCCTGGCTCATGAGTCACGGCTTAACCGGAAAAAGTTACCCCGAGTTCTATCCACCCCGGCGGCCACGTACCTACTTTAAACTGCTACGGTATGATACTCGAGTGGTAAACTCCGCCCGAGAATCCGAACCGTGCCGTACTAGGGGTGAGCATTAATGAGGCGAACTCGAGTTTTTACTACAGGTAGCCAAAATTACGTGTGTGTAACCATACGGGCAGCCAATCTTGGCTCCGTTTATTGTGGAGGAAAAAAAGTCAGGCGAACTCAAGCTTCATGGGTTGACGATATTCGAATTTCCGCCTCACTTCCTCTTAACCCCTGGTATACACGTCGCCAGAATCCATGGCCAGTCACCCTAGCCTGCCTCACCAGGTACTGAGAGCTGGCGTCGCGTCTTGGCAAAATTCCCCTGAAACCCAACGCAATAGTGTTACAAAGCTTTTGTCGTCGAATGTTTTAACCTCCATTAACCTACCAGCTCCTCACCGTTCTAGGGAAATAAATCCAAAAATCGGAAGGCTAGACGATAGCCATCCCGGAAAAGACTTGCAGCAGGCACGGTGAGAGCAGCACACCCTGCCTACTTGGCGTTATCCTCGGTATTGGTACGGCACAAAATTTGAGGCTCGAACTGGCAACTAGTGCCGGCGTCAAGGCAAATCTGCTCGAGTGGTATGATTCTCATGTTTACTCTGTGGCCTTGCACTCCCTATCTACCCGAGTACGGGGGCCTTGCTAATAACTATTCATTTTCTAAGGGAATTCTTCTCGCCGCGCACTCTTTCAGGAGACAATGCCCGGCGGGAAACTGTGGAACGGTTACTTTGGGTTAATTGGTTAGATATATTCTCTGCCATTGCGCCTGCGCTCTAGGTTATCTGTTATTAATTGGGATGATGGGCGTAATGGCAGGGGTCTGTCAACTGGAACAGCCAGGGACATTTTGGACGATTAACCTCAAATAACTGCTCCACAACTTCCTTCGGGTAGGGAACAAACAGACGGTGGGATAATATTATTTGGCTGGTTCATCTTAAATAGCTGTTTAATAACTTCTTACCGGACCCATACAAGGGTAATGACTCATTAACCAGAACAACCAGGCATATGTTTTTCATAGACTCGAGGATCCGGTAAGAAGTTATCGAACAGTTATTTAAGGTTAACCAGCCAAATATACCCTGTCCGCCCAGGTTAATTGTTTCGTCCTTGTACCTGGCCCATGACCTTGTACGGTGCCAAGTCAGGGGGTGAGTTGTATACGGTAACTCCCTTCTGCGATACGTATCGAGAATAGCCTGGATTGCCTTGACGGAGCACCTTCCATAGGATTCCCCCTGGGCTCGAATTCGCTCACTTGGGCTTCGCCTCAGATTATACTCCTAGGTATCCAGTGTACTCTGTTGTCGTGAACTCTTAAGCACGACCGATCGGGACGTTATGATACTCGAGTCATTGGCGTGGCGTGATGGTTTTCTCAGCTCACTGCGTTCTCGCGTGAGGCTGTGTGTAAATTCACGCATGGTCACTCGCTTGCTTCGAGTTGCTTCAACCTGCAAGCATCCGGTCTGAAAGTGCTGGTACCCCGGGCATTCATTGGAGTCCGAATTTACTATGGTAAAGGCGTTCAAGTGCGCACAGATGTTTTGCTTACGAAGTTTTAATTATTGTGTTCGAGCACTTCATGCCTCGCAACGGAACCATTCTCTTTCAAGGATTTTCACCCCCTGCTTGCCAGCGAGGCCTTCCCCCTGCTGAATTGAGTTTGTTGTTGTTGAACAAGGGTTAGGGTTCCGAAAGCGTTTACCTGTCCCGCGGAGTTGAAACCAGTTTGTTTAGAATCCGTTTCTGCGGAGTCGAGCACGGCATCATGGTTCGGTCACATTTACCGGTATCTTTCTTTTGTTTTCGCGCTCGCTAGAGTGATGGTATTCGGGGTACAGATATGGGACGGTACATGTGAATGGGTTGGGTTTCGTTTTATTGGTCCTCATGCCTGAACCAACAGCAACTCTTGTCTGTATTCCCCACTTTCTTTCCTTTGCTCGTCCCATGAGGTCTATCATTGCATGCAGGATTTGAGTCGGCCTCTAAGAAGGTGCAGCTGCACTGCAGACTGAATGGCAAACTCGCGAGCGATGTTAACTCGTCCTCGCTCCTGACAGCGGCCGTCGAGTGGCCCGATTTCTCTCACGACATACATATGGGCTGAGAGAGAGAGAGAGAGAAAGGTGAGAGGGAGCTCATGACCAAGAGCTTTCGATCGCCGTTTTTCTTACTCCAACCTACGGCAGCTTACCGGTGTTAATCTCTGCGTTAGGATGGGTGAGTGAGGGAATTGTAAATTTTATTAATCACGCTAACTAGATCTCGCGTCGTGGACATAGAGGAATAGCGTCAGACTGGCCAGCAAACATGGCGCGCACCGCCTCCACCGCCACAATTACGGTGGTTGGACATTCCCACAAATGACAAACTACGCGCTAGATACCAAAGTAACCAACGGCCGCCAGCATCACATCGAACCAATCAGCCCGCGACAGCAAATTCTCGACACATGCAGCTCAGACCGCTCGACGGGGGGAGTGCGAGAGTTCATCCAAATCTGTGTTTCCTCACAGTGCAGGAATCTGCGGTACCGCAATAGTATGTAGTGCTGTTCACCCCCCGCTCGTGTACCCCATCCCTAGCCCAACCTAATGAATACAAAAAAGGATCCCGTTCCCGCCATTTTTTTCTACTTTTCCCCCCTTTCCTTCTCTTGCTCTGTCTACATTTTATAAACACCACCGTAACGATCCGGATCGTATATTATCATCATCAATTCTGTTGACCAGAAAGTTACATATACGTCAAGCGAAGAATCCATTGTTTTAGTCTTTCTTTATCGGTAACGATCAACGACAGAGTCCCGTAATCCTGGTTTGGATTGAGCATTTGTGAAACAGCAAAAGAATCTTGCAACCCCGTGATATCGAAATTATGGCAGCAGAGGGATTGAATATGGCGCTTCAGGCTGCCTCACATGTTCCTGCTCTGTCTTCTACCATTACGGTGATGGATACTAGTGGGAAGGTGATCAATACGGTATGTTTGGATTGAGATTTTCCGTATTCAATTTACGTGCACCACCCATCAATCGTTGCTTGTTTACCTTTGGGTTAAAGCAATATACTTTTTTCCTTTTTGATGTGATGCCAATGCGGCTTCAATTGTCACGTGGCTAATAATTGGGCAGTCTAGGAGCGTTTTCTCAGCGTTCAAAGAAGCTCGCATGGCCTACCGAACCCGCAAAGCTGAAATAGCCGAGGAACGCTCTCGCCAGAGTGCCCGCCGCGACGAGGCCCGACTGCGTGCCGCCCGAAAGCATAGTACTACTCGCCGATTAGAACGATCCAATACCGGCCAGCTAATGATCGAAGACGACGAAGAGCGACGCCAGCGAAAGAAGGAAAAGAAGGAGAAAAAGAAGAGATCTGAATCTGCGTCACCCTCGGGCACCGGTTCCGACTCTGGCACCAGCTCGGACATTAGCTTCGAAGACGACTCCGGGAGCACTGTTCTCACCGCCACAAATAATAATAACGTGAGGAGGTCGAACAGCAGCGAGACTATGCGGACCGAAGCGACCTTGTATACCCCTGGAGGCTTGCGCGGAAATATGTCGGTCATTTCATTAATCCCCGAGATGGTTCTCTCTCAACCGGACCCTATGACGGAGAATCTTCAACTCCTTCTCATGCAGCTGCAGGCTACGATCGACGAGTTATCGTGTTGGTCAGCGGGAATTGGGGCGCTTATTAGCGAATTGCAGAAAGTTCCCGATACCTTGGCAGTTGTTGGCCTAACCCTCGCCGAAGTCTCCGCTCTCGTAGCCAAGGTCAGTCCTGCGGCAATCATGGGTTTAAAGACCCTATTCCCTATGATCTTTGCATTGCTGGGTAGCCCACAATTTGTTGTCCTCGCGGGTGTCGGCGCAGCGGCTACAGTGATTGTATTGGGTGGATACAAGATTATCAAGAACGTCGTCGGCGGAGCAGCGAAAGCGTCACTATCGGCCGGCGATGAGGACGAGTATCCGGAGGGCGATTGGGACGAGCCCGTCGAAGAGGTTGTCCGTGAACCCCCCCAGCAGCGAATGATCGAGGCTGCTCCCGTACCGCCACCCCAACCTGAGACTAGACGTGCGCAGTCCCAGACTCCCACTCAACGCAAACAGCTCATGCCTGCCCGCGCCCATACTTTCCAGGCCCCCGGTAGCGGAAGCGAAGCACTAGCTTTCGATGTCTCAAGCGCTGCAAACAGCAGTGGCGAGAGCAGCAACAACAGCAGCAACAGCAACAGCAACAACAACAGTGCCGATGAGGAAGAGGACAAAAAGCGACATCATAGAAAGCGCCGCGGCAGCAACGATAAGTCAGACAAGGACAAGTCCGAAAGGTCAAGGTCGAAATCCGGCAGCAGTTCCCACCACAGCAAGTCAAAATCCGACAAGGAAAAGGACAAGTCGGAGAAGGATAAATCATCTTCCAAATCGGGCAAGCACGAATCCTCCGAACCATCCGGCCGACGCGGATCGTCTTCGAAATCTCACGACAAGCATGAAAAGTCCGATAAAAAGGAGCGCAAGACATCCGTTGATAGCGGTACTACTACTCCCATCAAGGAGAAGAAACCGTTCTTTTCATTAACTACATCTCCCTTCTCCTCCCCGGCTGCATCTACGGCTTCGCTGCCCACTGAGAAGCAAAAGAAAAAGGAACGGAAGTCTTCGCTTTCATCCACCTCTTCTTCCCCCTCTTCCGGTTCCAAGGAGAAGGAGAAGGAGAAGGAGAAGACCACTTCTACGAAAGAGCATAAAGAGACCAAGAAGCCGAAGGAGCTCTTGTTAGGCCTTTTCGAAGGGCGATCGCATGGGCGATTGGCTTGATCTGTCAATAATAATTTTGAGAAGGACTTTTTCGTTTTCTTACGTGGTTCATTTTCCTTTTTACAATGGGCAATGAGTTTGGAATACATACGCTTGAATGGCTGGGGAGGAGGATGTTACAATATTGCTAGTATATAACGGAAGGCGTTTTTCTTCTTTTTTCTTTCCTTTACGCATTTTAACTATCATTGCATGTTTTTATACACCATCATCATCATCACCATATATAAATTTCTATCTTTTTTTCCCCAGCATTTTTAAGTACCAAAGGATGAACCATTTTTTCTCCACCTCGCCTTGCCTTCTCCCCCCTCCTACCTTCCTACCTCCGCCGCCACCACCGTAATCCGAACAGAAACCCACAACCCAGCACACCAAAATCCGAAGGCCAAAGGGGAAAGAAAGAAAGAAAAAAAAGAAAGAAAGCGGGGCGAACGTTTTTCTTTTTCCCTTCTCTCTCTCTCGTTTTTTCCCCCCCAAACTCCTGTATGATATTACAAATATAGCCCCAATCCAATCCAATCCAATCCAATCTATCGCCCCCAATTAATCGTACGTAACGGCAAGACACCATTCGTTCCCACCCGCGGTCAGGTTTTCAACTCATACACACAAAGCTCGCTCTCTCTCTCGCTCAGTCTCGTGTAAGTGTGTTTTCCCATCATTGGACGTTTGCTGCTTTGGGAGCAATGGTTTTGGAGGATTTGGGATGGATGAATTTGAGTGTGTGCGTTGGTGGAATATCGAGTGAGGGGTTGTGATTTGGTTGGTTTGGTTGGTTAGGGTAGGAGGGTAGGTTTGTGGGTAGGTGGGGGTGTGGCGGGGGGGTGGGTGGGTGGGTGGATTGGTTTGGGTTGATTTGTGTTACTTTGTCGTGTTCGCTTGGTTGCTGGAGGGTGTGTGCTGTAGCTTGGTTGCGGTACGCTTATTCGCTGCGACCTGGGTATGTTATCTTTGTAGTGGGTGTCGGTAGCTTCTACCGTACGCAGTCGGGATTCTCGCTCGGTTGGTTTTCGTTTCCTTCTTTTCCTTCTTCTTCTTTCCCCCGGTTAGGTACCGTACAGCTAGGATAAGATATAAATTACTGGTATGCTTGATCACTACCCCGCCTCTTCCACACAGTACTCGTACTGGTACTTTGCAGGTGCAATGCCCCGAACACAAACCACATTGCTTTTCCCCCCCGGTAGCAATTTTGGCAGCCTATAGTTCACTATTGATATCATACATACAGCAAGAGAACAAGATGACGTCTCGCATAATATCATCATAACTCCCGTATTCCGACGCGCATGGTAGCATGGTAGCATCACAGCGCGGCAGTCGACAAAGATACCAGAGCACGAATCGAGAAGCACCGTAACCTCAAGGTAACAGCAACACTTCAAAAAGTGGAGGTCTTTTTTACTTTTCTTTTTTCTTTCTCGAGGCGAATTTATCACAATGCGAGATGCCGCGTGGCGAATGGAAATTCGGATCTTGGAAGTGGATGGGTGAGGATTGGCGGGCGGGTGTCGTCGCGATTTGTGTGGGTTTGCGGTGGTGGAAGTGGAGTAAGTTACACCATGCACGTTGAGGAGGGGGAGGGGGGATAGCGAGAAGTGAACTTGTGCGCCCTGTTTTTGGTAGTGGATTGGAGCTGTGCGGAGGTTGCCTATTGAGCTTGCCTCTGGTTTGTAGGGTTTAGGTGTGGATCACGTGAAATATGCACGGAAGTTCTCCATATATGTTAATCCCCGGGGAGGAGCGGCTGTCGAAGCTGCGCTCTGGATGGGGAGGCTGGTAGGTCCGTCGAGCCAATGGAAGGTAGTTGCACTTGCCCTAAACCCTAGGGCGCAGTAGGTTCAGGGAGGTTTGGTGAGGCGAGAGGCAAGGAGTCGGAGGTGTTTTCGTGATCTACGGGTAGTTTGTTGGTGGGAAGTGCTAAAGTTAGGACCTAGGCATTGGGCTCCGGGTTCAGTATCGGCACCCAGATGTCATACCCCGGGTTTTTAGCCATCATAATATATTATGCTTGTCTAATCTCGTGTTCGGGTATAGCTTGCCCGCTACTTATAGAGATGTTGAGGGCAGGCTTTGCGACTATGATCCCTGGATATGTCGCTCAGAGGACAGGGCTAGTGTCTAAATTTCTGCATCGACAGCGATTGAATTTTTGCCTTACCGTAGCTGAGTACTCGTAATGTCCTGATGCTTGTGAATGTTAGAGTTCACAGAAGCGGATAGTTGTTTCATTTGTTCTAGACGGAAGGATAGACGGAAGGATAGATGGAATGGTTTTTTGGTTATGTCTTTCCTTTGTTCAGAGTACGGAGATCCACAGGCAGAAGGGGATTACGCATGAAGGAGAGAATGATAGGTGTGGCAGACGATAGAATAATTGAGAGAGTTTTTTCTTATATAGACTTATGTTTGGTTAGTTAGTTTTGGGAAGATAATGAGCGAATGAAGTTTTGATTCTTCCTAGTACCCTTTTAGCTCTGCCCTAGTCTAGTTCGACCGGTTGACCGTTGCCTGCGCATTATCCCCGCAATAGTGAAGACACCTGCTATCGCAAAGTAAGCCGCTTGGGTTGCGTTTAGGTCATAGCGATCTTCTGTTGTACTCGGGCAAGGATTTATGATATTCCGTCCTTGGTTGATGCTCTAGTACTCGAGTAATAGTAGCAACGGATACGGATTGCGCAAGGGTGTGGGCGGCTTAATTACGCTTGACAAGCTCGTGCGGGATACCGGATGAACTCGAAAACACGCGCTATGTGCCAAGCATGTAGGAGGGATACTGAGAATTCTAACAAAAATGTGTAGAGATGAGAATAAGAACTGTTGAGCCCGGCGAGAAAGCACCTTCGAAGGGCATTCCGGAGACAAGGTTGCGTGTTAGCGAGCTGTAAATAATATCCCAGCCTTGGTTGAGTATTCCACTCCAAAATTGTGACAATGCTGGAATATACTTAAAGGGAGAAGAGGCACAGATATTGGGGGGTGCGCGGCGGCTGCAGAAGCTCTTGGACGAAAATGCTTGGGTGTTATGGCGTAGAGATCTCTAGAGGGCTGGAGTCTCTACTGTACCTTTCTTCTATCGCGGGGATTATAGAAAGGTTTCTTTTTCACTATACTCTCCTTTGTTTTGGCCATCAAGGGAAATTAGTCATTTGGTTAGGATTCTTCAAACTCGGAAAGCCAGCTCCAATTCTGCGCGCACCGTATGAATCCCGGGGGGGGGGGGGGTTGATATATATAGCCAAACCCCACCTGCATGGTCTTAGGCGCAGATCTCCTCCTTGGGGTACGACTTGTTTATATTCGAAGGCCTGGACGGCGGTCAAATTTGCACTAAATGAGATAACCTGTGCGAGAGGGAATAACAAGGATAGTGGCTGATTGTAACTGTTGAAAATCACCGGCGATCACTCCGTACAGAAGAACCTTTCCTTTGTATGATACCTTTCCTTAGCCTGCTAGTCTTTAGCTACTAGTTTCCTTTGTCAGTCATTGTCAATCAAAGAGGAAGAATGGACCTACTTGGTTCGCATACAAGTACTGTATATGGGGGCTCGCACACATGGCCGGAAACTGTGGGAGGGTAAAGAGGAGGATGGATCGGAATACTGGGCGTGGGGGAGACCGGAACTCCTTTGTTGTATGCACGCCTCTGAAAGGCTTTTCGCGAGTGATGAAGTGCAGTGAAGCACTTTGTATTTTCTATATAAACCTCCTCTGCCATAGATGGATGGAACAAGCAGGCAAGATACGAAACCGAAAATATACAGTCGTTTCCTCCTTGACTTCACTTTCTATCTCTCTCCGATTCATCTGTCTTTCCGCAATCAGCGCCTCATAACAACAGTAACTTCGTTTCTCTCATCGACTAAAAATGTATCAGGGAAAGAGAGAATATAAGAAAACATAATTAATCCCAAATACTGTCTCCTGGCCCTCGCAGGAGATTTTGCTCCTCTAACTCGCGCCTCGTAGTTCTGTTTTCTATATTATCCGAACAACACTCAGGTCTACATTCTATGGAGGAAAAGTGGAAAATGAAATTAATGAGGAAATGAGAAAGTGAATAAGAAAGAGGATTTATAACCAGCAAGTGCGAATGGAAGAGAGTACTATATGATGGAAATATTAGGTCACATAGAGGGACCCCCGCGCTGCAGCAGCGCCACCACAGCTGTGTGGCCATGCCGGGTGGCCAACCGGAGCGGTGTTTGGCCACACTCGTCTCGTTTGCAAGGGTCGACATCGTCCCTTCCAAGCAGTATTTCTGCCACTCTAGCGTACCCATTCCTAGCAGCGTACGAGAGCGGCGTTCGGCCGCCGTGATCTGGCTTGTCGGGGTTGACCTCGTCCCGTTCGAGAAGCATTTTCACCACTCCCGCGTGCCCTCTCCAAGCGGCACACAAGAGCGGCGTTTGGCCGTGGTGATCTGGCTTGTCGGGGTTGACCCCACCCCGTTCGAGAAGCATTTTCACCACTCCCTCGTGCCCATTCCAAGCGGCACACAAGAGTGGGGTTCGTCCATGGATATTTAGTTTGTCGGGGTTGACCTCGTCCCGTTCGAGAAGCATTTTCACTGCTCTATCGTGCCCATTTAAAGCAGCACACCAGAGTGGTGTTTGGCCGTCATTATCCGGCTTGTCAGGGTTGACTTCGTCCCGCTCGAGAAGGATTTTCACAGTTCCCCCGTGCCCATTGAAAGCAGCACACCAGAGTGGTGTCCGGCCATCGTTATCTGGCTTGTTGGGGCTAACCTCGTCCCGTTCGAGTAGCATTTTGACCGCTCCCTCGTGTCCATTCATAGCGGCGTTCCAAAGTGGTGTTTCGCCGTAATTACCTGGCTTGTTGGGGCTCACATCACCTCGTTTAAGTAGGATTTCGACAACTCGCTCGTGCCCATTTCGCGCAGCCCACACGAGAGGTGTATTATACACGCAGTCTCTTTGGTTGATATCACAACCTTCCACCTCTATCAACCCAGTTACAATCCCAACAAGCCCGAAGAGGGACGCACAATGCAGACCACTAAAGCGGTGAAGTTTATCAAAATTAATAGTGTACGAATATCCCATTGCTTTCAAGAGGATTTTAGTGGGCATGTGGTTATTGTAGTTGTCAAACAGCTTCAATGCAAGCAGTCTCGCGTAATCCGAAATGTCCTTTTTTGCATGGATTCCCCAATACTGGGAAGAATATTTGATAAATGGTGTGCTGTGGAGATCGGGAGAGGGGCTCGTCGAAAGAGCCCTGACCTGCTGCGAGTCCAGATAGGTTAAGCAGGTCTCCGCCATCGTCGAGTGAACTGTTCCAAAGAGCTCGGGATGAGCTCGAAAGTAGTCTTGAAGAGTAAAATGAATTAACCTGACTGTGGAAGCCTCCTTGTCTACGACGACAAGTCCTTGACAGCAGGATAGCACTGTCCCTATTGAAGGGACATTGTCTACATTGAGATTAGGCGACCCTATCTTGACTGCTAGGGCGTGACACAATTCAACCGCCTTCAATGGCCGCTCGGAATGAGAGATCCACATCAAAGCAGCCATGCCAAGCCTTTCTCTGGCCCTGTCCTGTCCCTTTATCCGACCCAAAGTTTCACCATAAGCACTCTCCAGCCCCAAGCCATCGACCATTGCGTTGAGCTTTTGTCGCCTGCGATGGATTGTGGTTTCTTGCAGGATTGCATCAATATTCAGCGAGACCAGTAGGAATCTAGATATGTATCAGTGGATAACTTGAGGCAGCTTCCATAGTGTTGTTGCTTCTACATACATTTCTGAAATATCATCCGGAATTTTCTTTAGGATGTCTGCCTCCAGAGCACTATCCATTGCATCGGGAGTCGTGTCCGCGGCCAACCTGCTATGGAGATATCTAATAATATCGCCCCTCTTGGGACTTACAGATACACTCATCACCCTTCTAGCAAGGTGCCTTTTGATCTCTGGTAGAATGTGCGGTCTTCCGGTCACGAATATTCGAGTCTCCGGAGACTGTTGGACGAGTTCCTTTACCGAATCCAGAAGCTTGGCTCGGTGTTCAGTCGCGCATTCGTCTACGCCGTCGATGCATATGAGCGCACGCTTTTTGGAAGACGTAGTCTGCAGCATTTTTAAAATGGTCGAAATTCGCGGTCCCTGCCCCCCAATGGCATTCTTTCGGTCTTTGTATGCTCTCGATATCTCCTCCGGGATCTCCTCCAACCCGAAAACCAACTGTTTCAGCAGGCTGCTCCACATGCTCACGGGGGACTGCTCCATCCTGGCGGCGAAGTCAAAATAAAAACATGCAACGGTGGCATTTTGCCCTCCGGCCCGATCGCACAAGTTGTCTATCACTAAGGAGCTAACACCCCGAAGCTTGTCAGCGCTTGCCATTTTTTATTCCACCCACCGAGGCTTATTCTTGTTATCATACCAAATATAAGTTTTCCCAACACCCGGATCTCCAAAGCAAAACAGAACAGTGTTATCGGATCCACCTCCTTCACTACCGGCGCACCAGCTCTTGAACTCCTGGGTTCGTAAAAGCCACCCCCCTACATCCTCGACTCTGCGGTCCCGGATGTCCTGATGCCGTAACTTGGGATCTAGCGGGGATAGCCAGGCCAGGATATTAGGTTGGTCATCAGTAACGCCAAAGTTGATATTGGTCGTGTTTAAAGAACCGATATTGTTACTGAATAGTTGAGACATTCTCGGTAGATTGGCCGCTTATGATACTGTAGTTGAAGGACGATGGAGTCAGTCGACCACCAGAATTCCAGGGGGCTGAATTAAGGCGGGGCTTTTTTTGTGGAACCTGATCCACCCTCCCATCAACCCCCCAAATTTGTGCTAATGACACAAGGCAACGGCCAACCTGAACGGGCAGAGATATATTGCCCGGTTAAATTTAAATAACTGTTCGACCACCTCCTGGCGGACCTGTACTGTACTCGAGTGCTGTACCCTACAGTATTCTACTTTCGCCTACCCCACCAGTAGCCAGGAATCCCACATTTATTTAAGCGCTGCCCCATTTTCCACCGCGATGAACAACCCCCTAGACCGCCCGCAGTGGAATCGTCCAGCTTGACATAAACAAGTGCATCAAACCCTATGAGTAAATCTACCGGTAAACACACATACTGCCTAAGTTAACTGAAAGGATCACAGCATAGCCCATGAAGGGGCAGAAGTCGGAAGGAGACCCCCCCGCAACCCCCCAGCAATATTAGGTTCTGGATGGATTGGTGCCGTGCTCTTTGATATATATTGCGGGTGGATAAAATTAACTGAAAGCGGAAGATGCATGGCAACCAAATCCTCCTAACCGTCCTACACTTTCGACACCATTTAAAGAAATTGCTCTAGTATGATCAGAACCAGACCATTCTGTCAACTTCCTTTTGTTTAAGATATTATTGATTTTTGCTGTAGGTTTGCTTTGTCTTTTCTTTCTTTCTTTGGCCTATCAGTATGGTCGGGTTGGGGGGAGTGCTGCTGTCATGCCCGAAGTTTTACTTCGTTGATCGGTTAATTTGCCCACGTACGGTACAATGTTAGTATTGGCTTCCTACTCACTACTTTGAGATCCTGGCGCGGGAGTAAATACTTGGAGAGATACTCAAGGTCACCAAAGTGGGATATATATTCATGTTTCTGTTCACTTTGTAGAAATATCTATGAAACAGATCTTCCGCTGCCATATTTACACTCCCTAGATTTCCTATGATACTCCCGGACACAACGAGTGACCCCGTATGGGCGGGATACTCTGTTTGCCCGGCTGGAATACTCGTGGCATTATGTAATAAATCTGCCTAGGGTGCTGTATGATAGACAATGTTAGTGACCTCACCTCCATTAATTTATTAGGAAATTCCCAGTATGTGTTAGGGAGTTCCGGGAATCCCTCCTCTGTAGAACTCTCTACTCCCGCTGAACGGTAGAGAGGGCTACCGGTATTTTGGGCGCATTTGCCTCGGTATTTTATCCTGGGAATGGGATTGCTTTCCGCTTTTGCCATATTTCTCTTGGAAATACGGTGTTGCACACCAAGGTCGTAAGTGACTCTGGTAGGCTGTACTGTATGTTGTTTGGTTGGGGCTCATGACCAAAGATGTTCAAAATGTGAATGCCAGGGGCACAATCTGTTCTATGTGGATAATACTGCGCAAGTGTGAGGGGGGCTGCGAGGCACGCTTGGTGAGGAGTATAGAGCAGATTTGGTAGGAGTTCTGATTCTTAATTATTCCAAAACAGGTGGGCAGTAGCAACCATATTTATACAAAAGTGTGCACCCATATGTATGAAAGAAATATAGGGAAAACTATGTAAGAAACATAAGTGCAAACATGTTTGACCCTGAGATCCTTCCAAATAATCCTAAACAATGTGTGTGAAACTATGAGGGTGTGATGTGAATATTAGGAATATCATGACCAATAATAGTGCATAAGAGGTGCATAAAATCCTGAACACCGGATAGAAAAGCACATGTTAAATCCCCAAATATTATCCTAAAAGAAACAATAAAACACCATAATATATATCTTAGCTGTAGTAATGTAAGCGGTGTACATGTGGAACTGAAACACAAACTAAGTAAAATAATACACAATACTGTTATGAAATAGAGATAGGAAATATAACGGAATTTCAACAAAACATATTGAATCTTTTTTTTAAAAAGAATTGTTTGGGGCAGGGCTGGCAAGGGGAAAACCATTCGGGTCTCTTTATTTATTTTATTTTTAGTCCTAGGTTTTGGAGTGATCAGGTGAGAAGGAGGAATGCCCGGAATGGGGGGTTTCTGAGTTGCTAACGGGGGAGAAGGAGTTTGTTTGACCTTTGTTAACTTATCACTCAACACAAGACTACTACGCTATCTAGTTTGATTGTTTTTCGCTTCTCTGTATTTGGATCCCTAGCCCACAGTGAGTAATTGACTACAAAGTAGCTGGATTTTCGCAACGGGTAATGCGGGTCCTCAGATTTTGATTATTAGCTGCTTGTACAGTACAAGTATTAAAGTCTGATCTCTGAAGCTGTTTGTCTGGCGCGCGCAGAGTGGCTGTGGAGAACCGTTATCGGCACAATAAACTACCGCATACGGTACTTTTTCTAAATTGGCGGGGTTTGGGGATTGAAAGAATGTTTCTCTCTCCTTGAGTGCAGTGTCTTGTGCTGAGCTGTTAGTTTGAACTATTATCATCATCAGATTCTGTAAGCGAGAACTACACACATTAAAGTGTTTCCGCATGTAGGAGGTGTGCCGGTATAATAAGTGGTTTTTAGCCTCGGGGTAGAGTGCCTTCAGGGGAAGGAGGAGCGTAATATTGTAGATATCATACTTCCGAGCTGGCAAATAAAATAGGGCGGTGAATGGAAGTTCCGTCAGGGTGTTAGCGAGGTTAGGATTTCTCAATTACTAATCTAGTAAAGTTATTGCAGGTGGATCTTGTTGCATCTGCCAATTACTAGATTCTTGGGTTAGGGTTACCCTACTACCCGTCCTGGCGGTTGGTGTCATTTTTTTGGGGGAGGCGACCAGATGTGAAATTGGACGCATTGTTTTCCTTTTGGCTTTGGTATCCTTTTGTGACTCTGAGAGGGAGTCGTATTGATACAATTTCCCCGACACAAGCGATTATCTAACCTGTTAGCTTTCTCCCTCTGCAGTTTTGGAAATTCATTCCAGTTAGGTACCGTAAAAACTTGAATAATTGGAAGGTGTGCTATGAAGTCCAGAATTCCCTTCTCTGGAAAGGGGGCAAAAACACAGCAAAAACACGGCCCCTTTCCCCCCTCCGAGACAGAAAAAAAACAAAATTTCTTGACCTTACTAGGAGAGGAAAGTCCAACGACATAGCACACCGTCCAATTATTCAAGTTTTTACGGTATAATATACGGCTAACATATTTTTTTGTCCCACTATATAAATACTGTCTTTTGGACTCTTAAAAATCCTTACGTCTACTTCACTTGCGGCCTTGCCCAGCTTAGGGGTCGTTATTAGCGGTGGTCAATAAGATGGTGGCCCTTTGCACCCCCCCCAATACTCGGGCGCAAATTAAAGATCCGGAAGAAGTGACTTACAAAATGTATGGTTGCAACATACTCGCGGCGAGAATAAGTCCTGAGACAACGGATGCCACTACAATTCCCCACAACCCCCAACCATTGCAATACCACAATCGCTTAAGCCGATACAACAGTCAAAATGAAAGATCCTACCGAATATTTGGCTCCTCGAGAGAGGTAGGGACTCTAATATAGAGGTATTTGGTATTATAGACATTATAGTTGTGGTTGCCATTGTAATAGTTATCGTCACGCTTGAATTTGGGGGAGTTTGTGGTTGAGCCCGTTGTCTTAGGACTTATTCTCGGCGCGAGTATTAGTGAGGGAAACCACTGATCGCTAGTCTTGGCATTTGGCCTCACCGGGCTTTATAATTGATGGAAAGTACGGGGTGTTTGGGTGAGGACATAGTATATCACTACTAGTATTTACCGTACATGTCCGGAGTTTGCACATATAATGGGGCGCTGGGGAACACTCTTACGCCTAAGACATAGCAGTTATTTGTACAGTGTACACGATTTCCTGGCGGGCAGTGTGTTGCTGTTTACTGGGATTAGGGTCATTTGGAGATGATATAACTTGTGAGAATATTTTCAGGCCTACGGGGTGTGAGAGTGCGATCGGGAAAGGACTTCACGTGCTTCTATCTCCATGTTGTCCATTGTGTGGGTTGGTGCTGCTTGTTCGGGAGTGTGGGTCGCTAAGCCGCTAAAGTGGTGGTTTTGGATTGAATATGAATAACGAGTTTTTAGGCCTTGAAAATGATTGGAGAAGGGTAAAAGGGAGATGGGGAAGCGAGAGGGGATGGAGGGTCTGGCCGGTGATTTGGGCTCTATATGTAGGTAATTTCGCAGTACAACCGAGGTTTACCGCCCCCCCCCTCCCGCGGGGTATTGGGAGAGGAGTGGAAGGGTTGTGAATGAACACGGCGCACTCGAATGGTAGAGGCCATCTGTAGTGCATCGACCGTACAAAGCTATTTCCATCCCCTAGTTCAAATATGGGGCCCGGAAAAGATCAGGAGCCGTCTATGGCATTATTTTAGTACAATGTCAAGAATTCCTGTACTCTTATGGCAGAGGGCTCCGAGGGCTGGGTTGGAGAAAAGCCGTAAGATGTCAGAAGAGGGAAACAGGAACGTTGATATGGCGGGAGAGGCTTAGCATAGGCCCGGGCTTCATGGATGGGTTGGTAGACACCGTACAGTACAAGATCTGTACAATTTGTGGGGCGTCCCTGAGTATGATACAATACAAGTAGGCCAATGATCAGAATTTGGGAAACGAGAAACTAAATATGACTATCTACTGTCGACTGAGACATTCAGTTTAGGGGGAGAGATGGGGCACAACGGGTGCCGAGCAGGGTTTGGGAAAATTTTAGACCAAGTAGTACTTGTACAACTCCAGGTTGCCATCGTACTTGTCCCATGGTGTCTAATAGCACGTATCCCTAGGTATGAGCTTGGTGTACAGTTCCAAGAGTCAACACGGGCTCCAAAGAACTACCGTAAAGACTCAAATAGAAGAGAAATGTGCTAGGACGTTGGAGTTGCCTCTCCTAGTAAGGCGCCTCGTATATTCCTTTTGTTATGTCTCAACTGGGGGCTGAGTTTGCGGTGTTTTCCCCTCGCGTAGCTGAGAAGGGAAATTCCAACGTCCTAGCACATTTCTCTTCTATTTGAGTTTTTACGGTATGCAAACATACCAGGAGTTACCGGGAACTTGGCTATATAGGGAGAAACGGCTGCCCTCACATGGTTGTGATTGGGGAATACCATCCTGATATGGCTAATCGGTCAAGCCCGGCCAATTTTGAAGAATCATATTTTCCTCATGGTTCGTTCCTCATTGGCATTCAAATAGCTGATATCCCTTTTTTTTTATTAAATATATGGGTCAAACACCTCGTCACATTGAGCCTCGGGGGAGAACTGGATACGCCGTTCATCTGAACATACCAGTACTGTACTCGTGGGTAGCTGCTTGTACTAGAGTACAATTCATCCCATAACGCTCAACCTGAACGAAAGTGATGTCACATAGCCCAATAATCCCTGCACCTTGGCAAGATGGACCCTGCAATGAGCCCGTGCACAGGTCTTGGCCACTAACACAAACACAAAACGAAGAAACATCGTATCGGAACATCTATCTTGCCCTTGTCCCTAGCAAACTCGAGGTATCCGTAAAGGGTACAATTCTCAATAACAGTTTGGCAAACAATGGCTGGCTGTGGGGATAGGGGGGAGGCTGGGAGGTGTATTTACTATCCAGTTCTCCTCTCCTCCTCCTCACCTTCTTCTCCCCCGGTCTATCATATCGAAGGGCGGAAAGCCCTTATTCCAACCATATAATTTCTACCCTATGCTCTTGGCTTTCTAAGTTTGGTCTATATCTTTGGTATGTTCTCTAATTTTATGATTGCTTTACACTTATTCGAGATCCTGCTAACAGAGTCACCACATTTTTTACCATGCTTCTAGAGAAACAATGGCGGACATAATGGATCTAATATCCACCCTCACCTACAAATACGAAGCTCAATCCCCGCCTTACCAAGAGCGCCATCAGCAGCTCGGTGGCTTCCACACGGGAGATCCTGCAACTCCCACACCTCCTACGCGTAACAGTAGTTTTCCTCCGGAATCCTCCGCGATGGCTGAAGCTCGTGCAATGGCAGAAGCTCGCGCGAGGAACCACCAAAACAACAGTAATAACGATCTCCAACATCATAGCAGCAACCAAGATCACACTATCGAGAATCCACCAGAAGGTGGGGAATTAAATTTCGGCTCCCCCAGTCTTTGCAATGACTTTTTGTTTTTCGATTCTGAACGTTCGACTGACCGGTGGTTGTTGGAAAAAGACTCCCCCACATCACGGAACCAGACATCGAGTGAAACATTCGAGGCGGACGATTGTCCCGTGAAACTCGTGCCCGCGCCGGATGAGCCTGTGAGCACTGTGAACGGAGGACCGGAGGGGGACAAGAGTAGCAGCCGTACTAGTACTGCGGTGGTGCGGAGGGAGATAGAGCCAGTCATTATTGAGTCTGGGCCGGTGAGTACGGATGGTATCGACGAGCCTATTCAGGAGAAACTTAGACTTGAGGAGGGAGAGGAGGGGCTAAATGTTTTGGGGGGCGGGATGAGGGAGATGGTGGATTTGGTTAATAGACTTAGATCTTCTGGTATCGAAGATTTGGGGCTGCCATTGCCCAGAATTGCGGTTGTAGGGAATCAGAGTGCTGGAAAGAGTAGTTTGATTGAAGCTATTAGTGGAGTAAGCTCTTGTCCCCGGTGGGTCATGGTATATTTCTGAGGCACCGGAGCTAAAATTTGGGTGATTGAATTAATAGATCAAAGTCCCCCGATACACCGGAACGTGCACTCGGGTAGGTAGTTCGTTCTTCCTGATTGAGACCTATTGTTGACAATACTCATAGTGCCCTCTGGAAATCAATCTCCGCGAATCATCACTTATCAGTGATCCATGGCATTGCCGCATCTCCCTCCGCTTCAAAAAACGATACGATCCTTCCCTAACCTTGTCCAACGACCATCATATGAGCACGAGTCGCACCCGGGGAAACCCGTGGGTCGATCAAGCAACCGAACAAGTCCATTTTCTAGACGTAACCGACAAATCTCAAGTCGAGCCGGCACTTGTCCGCGCCCAACGGGCAATTTTGACCCCAGGGCAGAATTGGCGTGACTTTGTTCATGAGGAAAGGGAGAAACCGGCAGAAGGAACTGCCCTTGAAACAAGTAGTGCAAGAAGTGGTCGGTTTGGCCATTCTCGGGGGGCAGGTGGGGGGTGGGGGAGTTCTATCGACTCTAAGGGGAAGGGGAAAGCGGTAGAAAGAAGGGGTGGGCGAGATGAAGATTTTGAAGTGAAATTTAGTCCCAATGTGGTTTGTATGGAGGTTTGTATTACCAACTCGATCCCCGGACAGCTGGGTAGAGACAGTGAGAGTGAGAGCGAAGGCTTATGATTGCAGATTACCGGGCCCGAGTTGCCAAATTTGGCATTCATTGATTTGCCGGGGGTCATCCAGACGACTGAGTCTGTGAGTTGTGTCTTTTCCATTTTACTGGCGATGATTGCTAATTGGATATAGGAGAGCGAACATTATCTTATTGAGCTAGTTACGGGATTGGTGAAGGAATACGTTCAAGAGGAAGATTGCTTAATTATGCTTGCTATGACGATGAAGGGTTTGATCGGGCTTCCTATTTAACTTTACGGCGTATATGCTAACGTCCTTAGACGATGCTGTGAACCAATCGGCTGCGCGCCTTGCCAGAGAGCTTGGGGAGGAGCGCACTATCGGTAGTTACTTTCTCTTGTGATTCGCTTAAGTGATCTAACCTTGTTGGCAGGTGCTCTAACTAAACCTGACACCGTGGGGCCTGGGGAGTATGGGCAATGGATCAACATCCTCCGCGGCCACTCCCACCGTCTCAAACATGGCTACTTTGTGACAAAACAGCCGAACCAAGAACAGCTCGTTCAGGGGATCACACACGCTCAAGCTAGAGAACAAGAGGCAGAATTCTTTGCCAATACCGAGCCTTGGAAAACGGAGCTCACTGATTTGAAAGAGAGATTTGGAACAATGGCTTTGCAGAGTTACTTGTCAAAAGAACTTGGGGAATTGATTAAGAAACGGTAACTTCAAACTAAACTTCACATATGGGGGTTACTAACTTGGTAGACTGCCGGAGATAATTGAGTCCATCAGATGCCAAGCGTCAGAAGTCCAAGAAGAGCTCGCTGCTCTTCCTCCTCCCCCCACTGACAACCAAACATTAATTGTGCACAACCTTGTCACTCAATTCGATCTTGTCGTTGGCGGCCACCTCCTCGGTGGCCCCGGCCAGAACGAATTCCAACAAGAACTCCGCCGCCTGGCTGAAGACTTCCAGCGTCGCCTGAAAGCACTTCGTCCAACACCAGTCTACTTCCAAACCATCGAGCAGGAGAACGAAATCGCAGCGCAACTAGAAACCCGTAAGAAAGGCGAAGCGGGCACACGTCCTCATCGCTGGGACCGTGATGGCTCACCAACGCTCGCAGTAGCGACAAGACGAGGAAGAAAGGCAGGAGGTGCCGGGATAGAGGTTTGTACAGTATCCAGTGACACCGATGGAGCGATCGGGACGGGGGGGGCAAGTTCCCCACCGTTCGGGTCCAAGAAGAGAAGAAACGGGACTGATCCAGGGCAATCCACTCCGACAAAGAAGTCCAAGCGAGCCTCCGGAACAGCGGCGGGGAGCAACACCGCGATAGAACAAAGCAAGTCCTTCCCCATCGTAACCACAGCCGCGGCCTCCTCCGGTCAAGCCCCGCTAATGCTCTCCCAAGCCCACAGACTCACACTCCCGCAAATCAGAAACATAATCGAGTCAACCGCTACGGCCCGCATACCCGGCCAGGTGGATCCCACCGCAATCACAAACCTGATTCGTCAATCCATAAACCTGTGGAACCCCGTCGTTCACGATTTCCTCAATAGCTGTGGTGGGTTAATGAATAGACAGGTGCACTACTGTTTCACCTCCGTCTTCAAGGAATATCAAAAGTCTCCGATTTTCCAAGGCGTGTATGAGATACTTAACACCCTCGTCCAGGAAAACTTTGACAGTCAAAAGACCCTCATCGAGCGGCTATGGCGCCTGGAGCGGGAACAGATATCGACTCTGAACGAAGACTACCAGTCCTTCATGGCAAACCACCACGAGAAGCTCTCCGACCGGCGGAAACGCAATCTGGATGACCAGCGTAAACTCGCGGCCGCCAACGCAGCGGCAGAAGCAGCATTAAACGAAGACAACAACGCCACCGGCAATGCCAACGGCGGCGGCGGCACTCCCTCCCCGCGCAAAAAGCGAAACCCCACAGCAGCTCTCCCGGCGGCAATGCTAGACAACTCCCCGGACCCGTACAGGAAGGAAATCGAAGTCCTGGCACAAGTCAGGGCCTACAATGAAGTGGCTCAAAAACGCTTCGTGGATAATGTGTATATGAGCATACAGGGGGAATTGGTCAACGGCTTCCGCAAGAATATTCTGGACGCCCTGCAGAATGGGTTGGGGCTTAACGGGCCGGACGGTACGCTCCTCAATCATTGGCTTACTAATTTTGAGCTTTAACTGACGATTGGTTTGTGGTGCGCGAGGGATAGTGTCCGACCTATGCGCCCAACTCCTTGTTGAAGATCCCCTCAAGGAGCGTAGGAGGAAGGAGCTGCAGGGCAAGAGGGAGCAATTGGATAGGGCTATGGAGGAATTGAGTAGACTTTGATTAAAGCTTGGTTCAGGGGATGCAATTGGCCGGGGGAATATTTCTGTTTGTTTCGTTGTCTTTGCCGTTATGTTTTGGAGGATCAACCTGATGCATTTTTATACGCACTTGACTGTTTTTTTACAACTCACGCTACACTAGTTTACAAGCTCAATTCCATGCTCTTTAAATTCACGCGTCTATCAAGCCATCGTGACTCTCTAACCTACCCGCCAACAATGCGGTCATCTTGGCGCTAAGATACCTTTGACGTTGCGTTGCCTTGGCGCCAAGAAGTCTACAAAACAAGCACAACCAGAGAACATGGTACTGGCAGAGCCGCATAGTCCATCTTACCTCGTACACGTGTAATGCTCGTGACTTATTTACAGACACTACCCTATTTGTGTCGCCTCACAACTGCGAAAAAAAAAAGGAAGGGAAAGGGAAGAAGAAGAAAAAAGAGGAAGGGAACATCTACCCGATGTATTCCGAAATTGCTGCGTACTCGGGGAGTCGAACCCCGTTCTCCCGCTTGGGAAGCGAAAATCATAACCGTTAGACCAAGTACGCCGGTTGCATGATGGCACTCTTCGAAACGGATATTTGTTTGCGGGGGCTGGTTAGTCCCGTTGATGTGGTAATAGAACCCTGACCCTGTACCGTAGGCATGCTGGCTATTGTTCGGTTGGATTCGGGAGGAAGGAAGGAAAGGAAACGGGAAGAATAAATTTAGCTATGAGTTTGTTCTTTTTTTGTTTCCTTTTTTTTTCTTCTTTCTTTTTCTTGTTTGGATGTGTTTGTGGGATTGTGTTTGGTTTTTTGTTTTGGTGGATTGGCTTGACCTGCAGTTTCCAGCTTCCGCCGGGATTTCTATCACACGTTTGTGCGCTCGGGTAATGCGGATTGGTAATCTTGTTTCTTGCGGTGCACGCCTCTGGATTGTGATACTCGGGTGGGTGGGGGGGGTGAATGTGGTTTTTGGTTGGGGGGAGTGGGACTTTTTGGTTAATTGCGAGTATTATGTGGAATACGGTAGTGTGCTTTGTTTGGGGTATGGTGCGGTAGGTAGGTGAAGAGAAGTATCGGTGGACGATCATCCTTATTGCTATGTGATGGAACATTTTATTCGCGGGTAGGTGGTTGAGCCGGGGATCATTGGCGGAATTGGATTTTGGGATTACAGTGTGGTTCAGTACTGGTGTTGAAGGCTTTCGACTGGAGAATACAAATAGCAAGCGAGCGTTAGCTAGGGGGGGCTCGATATTTGGTTGTGGAATATGTTATATTCGGATACTATAATAGTTCGTGAAGATTCCCGGTGAAATGGTTGTTGCTGATGTGTGGCCCATCTATTGATCATGAAAGGGTTAATCCAAAGCATATTATGCGGAATAGGGAAGAGATTCTGTGAACGCTTTACGATTTCTTGTTTGTCTATGGTGGGTAGCCAATGCGGGGGTGTTTACGGATTAACTCCCCCACCCGGGCAGGTGGTCGTAGGGTTGGTTAGGGGCTCGCTTGGATCACCGGCGTGGTGGTTGGCTGCTCTTGAGCGAATGGAGAACCCCCCCGCAGGAGTCTGGAATCCAGTGGTTAAAATCTGAACTACCGGTAGGTTACCCTCCCTTGGTTTAGATTCGAAGGGCTCGGGAATCTGGCAACTTGGATAGGATCGGTGGGGCTGAACGGAACTTTTGTTTTGGGATCCTTGGCTGCTGCGGTAGTTGCCGCAGACGGGGGTGAACTGGTGCTAACTCTTGGCGTGCAGAGAGGTATGCTCGTACTCGTATATTAGGCCTTTTTCAATGCATGAAATGGAGGATTCACGGGCTGGTGGATATTTCCTGCTACTTCTTGTTAAGTTTCATATGGGATGTTTCATTCTGCTGCAATGATCGCAACATAGGGAGTTCGCTGCGCTATAAAGAGTCGCTTTCCTCTGATGGAAATATAGTGGGGTGTTCCAGATTTTTTCCAAATTCCTGCAGCGTCTTCGTTGTCTACGGTATTTGGGAGCGAGTTTGCTTAGAGGCGGGGCTAGGCGATCTGTGGTAGAGTCGTGGCGTTGTTTTGTAGGTGGTCTACTTTCTGTTTCTTGAGGGGCATCGTAAATTTGGGTTGGAGGAGGGGGGGTGAGGGAGCTGCCTGCGTTATAATATGTTCTTCTCGCTTGTACCGGTGGTTGTGAACTTTGTTTTGTTGGAGGGTCCTTGATCGTGATGTTGCCCGATTACCGGCAATTCCAGTGGGCTGATTACATAAGCGAGGTTAGTCTGACTAGGGGTGAGGTGAGGTGAGATGAACAAAATTGGTGCTGGGCCACTTCCCCTTACCTCCAACCCGCACGTTCCCCGGAAACCCCACTCTTCTCTGAACGCTCAAACTACCACCGCTGCTGCCACTGCCGGCAAAGGCTCTTGAGGACCTTTAAACGTCGTCTCATAGAACTCCTATTGCTCTCCTTCTCATCCGCTAGCTAGCTACGGTTTTACCTGCACACATCTGGACTCTACCTTTCACCTACCGTGGTGCTCCTGGTAAAGAGGGGAGAGACCAGTTTAGCTGTGGTTATGGCACAGGACAGGGGCCGGAGCTCGCTTTCCCACGAATATTCAGTCCTGCCCGGTCACGCTCCCGAGATAATATCCACAAACACGGAATTCATAAGGTCGCACGACAAGATTGAAGCCCTAGTGACGGCGGAACGCGCACGGAATTTCGAAGGTCTTGTGAGGCGGTACATTAAACAGCTACTCTACGGTTGCCAACGGGCTCATTGCGATACTCCGACCTGCTACACGGCGAGGAAAAGGTTGTCGCGTGACACCAATGCGTCGAGGAAATTCAGTGTTTTGTCGGCGAGGATTATTGCTTGCCAGCTTGCCACCCAGGATGATCCTTATAAAGCGCTGTGTCCGGGAAAGTTGGTGACGCCGGTGTTGTCGAGCCCGATCGAGGAAAAGAGGGACGGGTTATCGAGGGATAGTAGCTTTCGGGAGGAGATTGCTGAGGATGGGGAGGACACGTCGAATAAGGAGAATAAAGAGGCGCCGGCTCGCCCGGTGAAGGAAGCTTTAAAAGAGGGGGAGGTCGAGGAGATCACGGATAAGGGACTGAAGGATCCAAAGTCTTTTCCCCAGCAACTGTTCAATACGAGGCCGTTCAAAATGCTGGAGTGGATTGGACTGCCGCCGAGTGTTGGAATTATGAAGTTTCTTAATGAATCTGCGATTTCCCCTGCAAAGACACCGACGCGGTTATCCGACTTTAATAACGAGCGAGATGCTGCGACGTCAACTTCGCTTCACGAGCAACCTCCGAGATTTAAAGATTATTCTAACCCAATGGAACTTATAGATCTCGGGAGATTGAGCAGAGACTCGGAGCCTGTATCGCATCATAAGCACCAGGAGATACTGCAGCAACCACCAGTACCACCACGAAAGCGCCGGTCATCAAACGCCTCCAAAGCAGCCCTTAAGGATGTGACTCCAACACCTCATTCAAACGCGAGATCTAAAATGACTACCCCCGGCGGCCGGATTCCTAGCATGCCCCCTCCACCGATAGGTCCTCACCCCCACCAGAAATCAAAGACAGTAAATCCTCAGCCACAGTTGACCCCTTCGAGATCGGAAAAACATTCGCTGACGGCACAATCACTTATGACCGAGGACGAAGACTTAACCCCCCAATCATTAACAAAGCTGGATGAGGACATTTGCGCTGCCTTGTTGAAGATGTGCACGGACCCTACCATGACCAGTGCGCAATGTCGGGAGGCTGCTGTGTTTGCTAAACAAAGCCTGTTTTACGTTTTTAGCACCCCGGAAGCGTTACTCAAGTCATTCATATCAGAGAAGGCTGGGCCTAGTTCGGACGATATCAATCTTGATCTAGACGATATAGATCGAGCTTTCCGGATGTTGTTTGCGAACGAAGCTTGGGAGGCGCAGGTTATGCAGGGACTTTGGACGGGACTGGAGGCGGTTTTCAGGATCCCCGGCGAAGAAGGACGGTTATCGGACAAGGACACTGCCCATGTTATATCGATAGCTTTACACGCCCTCGCAGCTGCAGTGCCCCGAAGCACGCCGGAAGAGTGGATGGCTGTTCGGAAGCTTAGGGGGAGTGGCAAAGTTAGTGAGGCTGGAGCTATTAGTGAGATCTGGTTTGAGGACGAGATGGCGGAAAGGCTCATGCGGCGGGTGGTCAAGGCGGTTGCGTATAGGCACTCATGCGGGGATCAGGTCGTGCCTCTGCTTCAAAGACATCTCCGAAATTGTGGCGCATTTCAGTTTGAGCAACGGAGGGAGCGGTTGGCTGAGGAGGTTGGAGAGGATTTGGCAAGAGCCTTTGATCGGGAGAGGGGTGGCTGGGGTTTGGGAGTTTGCACTTTGGAATGGTGTAGAGCTATTCTATTGAAAGCTTGGGATGGCCAGGAAACTGCTCATATGGCCAGCGTGGTCGGGTGCTGCTTGGTATTGATGAAAATCCTCTGTAAGCCTTTCGACTCGGGTGGGATGAGTGCAGCTAATGGCGAATTTTAGATGATGGCTATCAATCCTACGGAATTGATCAGGAGTTTTTTCATACGCGGGCACTCTCGGACCGGTTTGATCCGAAGGATGTTTCAGTCCAGTGGTTCGACAGTGAGCCGAAGGCTGGAATTCTCCACCTTCTCGACTGTGCCTTCCTTTTCCCGGAGAATTTGCGAGTAACTTATTTCCGCGCCGTAAATCTCGCGTACATGACGAAAGCGTACGAGAAATCCGTGACCATGCAGCGACTGACCGCTCGGGTGTCGATGACCCCTCCCTTTATGAATCCTCAAGACGAGAGACTAGACCAACGGCTGCGCATTTCACTCAGCAGCTATCTTCTCGTAGAAGTTCGACGAGAAACTGTTCTTCACGATGCGCTCAATCAAGTGTTTGGGAGGGAAATCCGGGAGCTAAAACGGCCGTTAAAGGTCCGGTTCGCGAACGAGGGTGAGGAGGGTGTGGATCATGGAGGTGTACAGCAGGATTTCTTTATCGTGACATTTAGAGAGGCCTTAAGGCCCGATTATGGACTGTTTACTACGGATGAACTGAGCAGGATGAATTGGTTTAGCGTTGCGCCTATCGAACCCATTCACAAATATGAACTTTTAGGTCTTTTGGTTGGATTAGCGGTCTACAACGGTGTCACTTTACCAGTAACCTTTCCCAGGATTCTCTATAAAAAGCTCCTTGGTGGCGAGGCGGAAGGCTTGGAAGACATTGAGGACGGGTGGGGTCAACTTGCGAAGGGCTTCAAACAACTTCTGGAGTGGAAGGACGGCGACGTTGGTGACATCTTCCTTAGGACGTACGATTTCTCCTACGACTTTTTCGGCCGGGTCAAGCATGTGAACATGCTTAGGGCTAGGGAAAACGGGGTTGAGTTCTTGGACATCAAGTTGAATAAAGTGAGGAACGCCAAGCCGAAACTGGAGAAGGCGAAACCGGAGAAGGCGCATGAATGGTTGCCGGGCTCACTGCCAGGGCCACCGTTTTCGGGTCCACCGTTGCCGGGCCCACCTTTTTTGAGCGCCGAGCGGGATCGGTTGCTGGGCAGGATGAACGGCGAGTTTAGTAGCGTTCATCGGATTGATGGCACCTCCTATCAGCTTACGATTATGGAGTGGCCGGGTGGTAATGGTGGGGTTAGTGGGGAAGAGGGTGAGGGGGGTGGTGTTGATCTCGGGAGGGATAGGGGTGGGGAGGAGTCAAGTGACGGGCCGCTCGAGCCAGCCTTATCGGAGACCACCGGAGCCGGGGAGACTAGAGTGGCGTCGGAGGATGGGGAGGGCCAAGGGACTGAACCTTCGGAAGTTGATGGACAAAACGATGGCACTGAGGATGATGTCTTCCAGGATGCGGACGAGGGAGTTGAGACATCATCAATGAAAGAGGGTAGTGATGACACAGTTGAGGACTCCCGGGGACAGTCAGAGGTACACGAGAAGGGAAAAGAGGTTGCGCATGTCTCATTTTCCCCGGATCTATTGGAAGAAGCACCTGCCGCGGAAGATTCCCCAAGCTCGGAGGAACAAGAACCTGAAGAGGAGGCTCCCCTGGTTACTAACGAGAACCGCGAAGCTTTCGTAGAGGACTACATATCCTGGCTAACTGACCGCTCCATCCGCCGACAATACCAAGCTTTCGAAAGAGGCTTCTTTGCCGTTATTGACCGGAAGTCTCTATCCGTGAGTTGCTCCCACTTCTTTTTTTATTCGTGCTTGCCCTAGCCCCTGCGAAACGGGATTTCTCTTTGCCGGAAGAGCTCCATTTCATGAAGACTTCCGCCGAGTGGCTGTACAGCTTGACCGGCTAACACATACCAGCTTTTTACCCCCTCAAACCTCCAATCCCTAGCAGAAGGCATCCAAGAAATCGACATCGCGGAGCTCGAAAAGACCGCCCGCTACGAAGATGGCTATAGCCCGACCCACCGCGTAATCAAGGACTTTTGGGTGATTGTGCGCGGCTTCTCTGCCGAACGGCGTCGCCAGCTCCTGGAATTCGTCACGGCTAGTGGACGCGTGCCCGTCAACGGGATTTCTAGCATCATGTTTGTGATTCAGAGGAATGGGCCTGACAGCGATCGTGTGCCCACCAGTCTGACGTGCTTTGGGAGACTACTGTTACCGGAGTATTCGCACCGCAGGAAGTTGAGGGAGAAGTTGAAGATTGCGTTGGAGCATGGGAAGGGGTTTGGGGTTCCTTGAGGGCTGGGTTGGATGGGGCTGAATTGGGCGGGGGATCATACTTGTCTCTTCGAAACTTTTTTCTTGTTTTCTGCTCGTGTATCGGATGGTGAGTGGTTGGTTGGTTGGCTAATGTCGGAGTTGGCTGTTTGTCGCAATGGGGGGGGGGGGGGGTTCCATGGGTTGTTTGGGCTTTGCTAAAAAGTTGGCTTGCTAAATTGGTAGATATCATGCTAGTTCCCTCTTTTCCTCCTTTTGTCTTTTGCTTCTATGACAGTTTTATCTTTTAGAAAAGTAGCTCTTTGAGATTTTTAGAACCGCGATTTGACGGCGGGTGGGTGGATTTACCTCGGCAGTTGAATTCGCGGAGAGTTGGGTTTAAGATGACGGTGGATGAGACTGCAGCCATAATACATAGCAATACAAGTACATCTGTTCGCGCAATCCGGTAGCGCATAACCGAAACAAATGGATAATAATAATATTATATACGTGTGCAATCTCCTATCTGACCTGCCCTACACCGCCAAATAGTTTGGGAAGCCGCGCCCAGTACCCCACTAGCGAACCCCGAAGGGGGAGTTTTTGCGCTATCATACGATGCCGTGTTGCGCATCCCTGCCCTAGGGCACCTCAAACCCGCTGCGCTTAAACCCGATAATCTCTAACTTTTCTACTGGAATTCCAGCGCGGGTAAACACACAGTCGGAGGGAGAGAAAGAAGGAATTTTGTAACTTGCGTACCGCTTGGATATTCCAGAACCGCGTTCGAATCTTCAAGACAACAGCATTGGCGCCTCTGGCATTCTGCTAGCCGGGGACGTCGCAACCTCGTATCTGCTGCTTAACTCACCCACATATCATTGGCAGCGCAAGTCCCATCACAACCTCTCACTCGTGCCCCAGTGTTGGACAAGTGAAGTATATAAAAATAGAGAACCCCGTGAAGCCTTTCAAATGAAGAGTTTTGAATGTATTTGGGGTGAAAAATTGTTAAACCGTTGATCGAGATTGACTTAATCTCTCTTCTTCCACCAACCAACAACCACGAAAAAGGGATGATGATAACTATATTATATATTATACAGTACTACCGTAAAAACTCTTGGAAAATCCGCCATGTCGGGCGCAATATCTCTAGCTAGCTAGCTACCTGGGGGAAAAGATAAGTGGCAAGGGGGGTGACAACCGCACCCCTTTCGCCGTAATTAGTTGGTCCGATCATTGGAAATGGCTTTGGAATATATGAGCCTTTTTTTTCCATCTGGAACACGGGGTGTGAACTGTTTTTTTATATGATATTGTCTGGTGCGAAATAAATAAATATCTAATTTCGGGATAAACATCATGACTTATCGCTTGTTCTTGTCGATCATCATCATCATCCTCGACTATCATAACCAGTGATGGATGGCAACTAGAGATGGCGGATTTCAAGAGTTTTTTTTACGGGAGGCCAACCTCGTACAGTATGATACTAGGACGGGAAGGGTTCGTCCGATGCCCCTTTTTATGATACACCAAAAATGCCCATCTTCACCACACCCTCTCTCATCTCATCTCATTTACACAACGTTCTATGAAAGTTGGCGAAAATTTTCTCCTTGCATGAGTAGATTACATGAAGAAGGTTAACAGAATCCTTGATTAAATATTCACCCAAGTGATGGAGAAAAATGGTCGTTTAAGTATGATATCTGGTATCATCGGGTGCCATGTATCGTATCATACTCTTTTTTTGTTATGGAGCCCAATACCAGAATTTAAGTCACTTTTTCACACTCATTGACGTAATTAATAATGCAGCAACGAGGACAGGTTTGATTCCTTTCACTTGCAGAGGGGCTCAATGTCCATTTTTGGTGTAAAAAGTGGCATCGGACGAACGAACCCTTTTTGTCCCCCCCCGTAACTGTAGATATCCACCACATCTGTGTGTGTGGGGGGGGGGGGGGGGTGTAGCGAAGTTGGTATGATTGTATCACCACCTTGGGGGTCTCCCGGAAGGGGTTATAGAAAAGGCTGTATGGTGGGAGGGCGGGGCTGGTATTATGGCGGGTTTGTGTAGGCTGCTGTCTGGGGATAGAATGGGGTTGATAAGGGCACTGGTATTGGGTGTGGTGATTTGGTGTTTGTGGTGATGGGGGGTGGGGTGGCGGGGATGGGGTTTGGGTATATGTTTGGTTACCGCTTTTCTGTGGGATTCGAGCAGCGTCTTGGAGCGGTGGATATTAGGTTATGAAAGGGATTCAGGGGGTTACTCTGCTGAGAGAGTACCATAAATTTTGGTCTCGTCTAATAAATACCCTTTCTATAAAGTATTATGATACAGTATTATAATGACGAGATATCACTCCACCATCCACTCACAATCCCGCAACCTCCGCAATTACAATTACTAAACCTCACCCCTTCCCAGCAACTAACCAAAACCCCACCTACAAAAAATAAATAAGAGCCTGTTTGAATACAACAGCTCCGTTCTGCTCCCCCATTCAAATAAAAATAAACCCTTTCCCTTCTGCTCCAAAAATGAGAGAATGATTTTTGTTTCACAGACAGACACGGTTGCCCAATGGAACGGCCCCATCATTCCAACAATCTAACCCCACGTAGCATAATACTTCACCCTCCTCCCCGTCCCCTTCAGCGGCGCCGAAATCTCCGCCTTCTTCTCACCAGCATCCTGTCCCACCTGCTTCTTCTCGTCCGTCAAGCTTTTCACACGACGGTGCACACCCCCCGCCATCCGCTTTCCCAATTGAATAATGTTAGCTGGGTGAAGTATCGGCAACCCGGAGCAGCAACCAGATTCCTTGGCCCATCTCAGCGCCGCAAGCTGGGGGGGAAGATAGCCGGTGAATGGGGGGAGTTCTATGGTCCCGACGTGCTCGATTGCGTCCCGGGGGAAGGGGAGGTGGAGGTCTAGGCCGGTGTGGTAGTAGTACATGTCGTCGGCTTCTTCTGGATCGGTAGGTGTGGTTTTCGCTTGCGTGGAACTAAGGGTGGGGTTAGTATGCTTTGTAGGTAGGTCTGGTGGGGGGTTGGCGTACGTCGGCCAGGGGTAGTGGGAGTGCGCTCTTGGAAGTCGGGGTTTGGAGTCGGCCTCGGTGGAGGGTGGGGTGGAGGGTGGGGTCGGCATTGGATGTTCCTCTTGTGGGGTGGAGGGTCTGTTCTGTTGTGAGTAGTAGTAGGGCGTGTACTGGTTGTGGATAATGGGTAAGTTAGGTGGGTGGGGGTATTTATAACTGGATATTTATAGGTTGATGTTCACACGCGTGGGGTTGGGGGATGTGTGCTTGTGCTACTTTCTATCGATTAGCAGTCTCGACATTTGAAAGGTGGTCTGCCCTATTCTATTCTGTTTTGCCGACCGGGATTGGGATTCTCGCGTTGCCACGTTTTCGGGTGGTGTATTATATGGTTGAGATTGGAGGGAGGTGGAGAGATGGATAGATAGAAAAGTGATCTATGGATAACTGAAGGATGGGTAATACGGGGTTATAGATCGAGGAGGATGGGCAGTGAAGGCCTCCGGAATCGGGATTTCTGATAATACTGGGAGTGAGTGGGAGCGGAACTGTGTTCTTCTAGGCTATTTGTTGTATTCTAGAGCAGCACAATATAGCTGATACCGAGGAGTCACTCCGGTAGCTAAACACTTCCCCCAGCATGACTCCAGGATCAAACTTTTACTTGCAACAGCAGCAAAGAAGAGAATTACCACCGTACAAGTAACCATTTTTCGCTCACAAAAATTTCCCATCCTTTGTATCCGATCATGACACATCACTCTGAAGCTATGCTTCAGGTTTTGTTGAAACGACTGTTGTTGTATTGATTGAGAGAGAGAGAGAGAGAGAGAAAAGTGGGGGGTGACCCCGGCTATGTAACAAGAAAAGACGCAGTCACAATTTCCCCCGTTCACAGAGCCTCACTCGCCGCTGCATCGCCGCCGCCATATCCCCGGCTTACATAACACCCCGCAGTTGACCATACCAGATATGGAAGGATGCTCCAACAGGTTTCTCACCTTAAAGTACCAGTTCCATAACTCCTTACCCAACGCAAGAGATTCCGGTGGAGCCGAAACTAGATCTTGTGCTGTTGGCCTGCCGTAACCACTGCCCATAAAATTCGGAAATATCAACAGCTTTGTCATGAGAGGTTGGTGAGCGGAAAGTTGCAAATTTTGGGGAACTCCCTTTGTGATCGGCAGTTCCAAGAAATCTGGAGTATGCTAGAGAGAAAAGAAAAGGCATGTATTGGGGGCAGAATCTTGTGGGGGAGATTTAATATCCGAAATCCATCCCAGTAATACCAATAACAGGACCCTCAAGTCCTGGGATAGCTATTATGCTCCTCTCTTTTCTTTTTCTTTTTCTTTCGCAATCTGAACTTTTACGCTTTGCTTCACAGTTTATTGGTCTTCAACATACATTGCTTAGGGTGTCTAGTTAGATGGAATTACATTATCGAGTTTTCCGGACAACTTCACAAGTACCTCCCGGTCCCTCTTAGCCCGTTTTTCCGTCCTTACTTTCCGATTTTTTAAAGACATACCCGAGTATATAGGGACCGTTGCCAAGGGGGAGGCGGATAAAATTTGAATTGAGCTATACTATATAATATGGAAGAGAAAGATTAAAAAAATATCAAAGCGAACGGGCAATCGAGCCCGATTTCTTTTGCTAATTGGCTAGAGAGCCGAGTTGGGCTGTTCAGGTGATCCGAATCGGCTCGGGGGGTGGTATTTGACAGGGGCTATCGGACCGCCGAGAGCGTTTGTAGCCCCGAGTGATACGCTGATAGAGTCCTGCTGGTCCCAACACCATGCCAAGCGACTAACCCTACTCTATTTCCTAGGGTTCAAGGTTAGTCGTGGTTTCGGTATAATACCGCCGGGATTACCCATTCCCCCTGGATGCTCTTGACAGATGCCAATCTGTCTACCTTAGTAGTTCGTGGATGGTTTGAATGGGTGGGAAGGCGTGACGGGAAATATTATTAAAGCTACCATACTAAGTTCGTGAGCAGAAATAGCGGTATCCGGGACATGTATGGAGTGGGGGGCCAAAGTTCCCTCCTCCAAATGCGCATGGATGGGGTCTGTTTTCCGTACATGAAAGTTCCGGCTCTCACTCACAACTACCGCATCTACCGTTCCGCCGCCAAAGCGACGTCGTGGCTAGAGTGTGCTGACTGAGCCCTTCTAAATGATTAATGCCCCCCCAGAAGTGGGGACCCAAACATCTTGTAAAAACTTAGTACGGGGGAGTCCGGCGCTGCCCAAGAATCACTCAAATCAAGCGGAGTGGAAGAGGCCAATGCTACGGCATCCAACAGGAACACCATTCCGGTGGATCATCTCAGTGTTGCAAAGAAGGCTTTTGATAATTGAACCCGGGGGGGCTAGAAGGGGGGGGGGTTTGAATCGGGGCTTCTGAAAATGGGGATTGAAGGGGGGGGTCCTTGAATGTCTTATCAAGCAAAATAGCGAGAACTTTTATGGGAATTTCTAGCTTCAATCCAGCTGTCTGGGTATTTATTGCTAAGAAGCCGGGGAAGTGGAGTGCCGGTGCTAGTTTATTCGCTTTTCCTGCTAAATTTTGCTTCCTTTTCCTATCTCTTCATTTGTTTCTTTGCTTCCAACTGCCCCCAGATATCATTGTTTACCAATTTGTTAGAAGGGATTCTATCTTAAAACTCCCCAGTTTGAAGAAGCGCGTTCCTAGTCCTTCGGTCATTTTTGATCGATCCCCCCACTTCGTTGTAACATTGGATTATCTTGCATTCTCCTAGCCCGATCCTCCCGTACCTGCCGCTTGGAGTAGTTGGGCTATACCGGCAATGCTAACAGTCCTTGTGGATCCTCCACACATAGCAGTTACTTCAACCAAATTTCTACCTCTGCGTCGGAAGAGAAGCAGGCGGGCTCTCTCGCTAACTCTCACATCCCCGCTGAGACTCGCACCGCCATCCACATAGTCTTGGTACCTGAGGCCGCTATTTTGAGCCGTGAATGCTTCGAGAACTGGCTTTATTCCGGAGGTGGCGTTTGCACAGAAGACGACGTCGAACTGCTCAGGATCAGCGTGGAAAATGTGGGGCGCCCGGGGTCGGATGTCGTTTATTCGCTTGGTGGTTTGGTAAGATGAGGACGAAGGGAAGAGAGGATTGTAGTACAGTACAGGTTTGGGCAGAGGCCTTCGGAGGAGGAGTGTGCTAGTGATGTGGTATAGAGGGTCGTTCCTACGTGGTCAACCTATGCTGTTTCTAAGCGAACGTTTGAGCAATCAGTCCCGGGATGCTGGTACTCTGCTTAGGGGAGGACGGGAATCCTTCGGCCGTGATGGTTGCGTGGCTCTGGGCCCTTCCACCGACGGGCTATACCCATTGGTGATGGCTCCCGTCCATAGAGACCCCCGGTGCACTGATGCGTGCCCCATATACCGAAGCGAGACCAGAGGCCAACGGAGCCCTTCCATGAAACTGTGGTGGAGGTGGTAGGTTCCGTGGGTAGGCTCGGCCGGCGAGATAAGCGATAGCCGAGTAGCTTATCGACGAGTTGCTCCCCAAGGTTGCCAAGACATTGCGGCTCCTTTCGAAAATTTTGGCGTGCCAGCGGGTGTAGTGGTTACAGGGATAATCGGTGAACCGCCGGTAGATCAGATGTCGAGATAAGGTTTGACGTCGGGAAATTGGGAACATCCGATACCCGAATTGGTGGGGCTTGAGCCGCCAAGATTCGATAGAGCTTGAATACTACCGGTATTCTGTTTGGAAGTAGTCGGGCATGCCGTTGGAATTCTATAAATAAACCGCGCGGCTTATTCATGGAATACACGCTTTAAGCTGGATGTAGGACTGTGTTTTCGTTGAGACTCAATTGGTGCGCCTGCCGATTGCATGGTGAAAGCTCTCAAGGAGTGGGACCTACTTCTGGGGCCTCACAATATATCACTCAGGTCGCTGGGAGTGCCCTGGTCCCACTAAGCTCTTCTAGCCGACATCCACGGCGCTCGGAAGTGTATCGGGCTTCCCTGCTTCGCTACACAATTTAAATTGTTGAATGTGGATTGCCGATGAGATATCCCCACCTCGGATAAATCTGATACAAGGGACAGACATACTATATAGCGATTGCATAGAGTCTCACTAATTTTTATAGATTTTAGCCGGCACGCAGCTTTGGTGTGTGAAAAATTTATTTCCACCCCTTGTATCATACTTTCTACAAAATTGGCTGCATTCTTTCAATTTTGGCGAATGAGGTTGTTGTTACAATACTGTTATTTATCTTAAGGGGGAAATCGGATAGTCGTACAGTATTTTCTCGGCGCTACACCCCCGTGATTCCTCGCAACCCCCCCCTCGCCTATTCATCCTCAAAACCCCCCTTAGGCGTAGAATAGCAGAACTCAAACCCTCTAAACTGCCCCCCCCCACTCTCCGTGACTTTGTGCTCCACGCCAGCGGGATAAACCGACTCCTTCTCCCCGGAGGCCAAAGAGGGCTGTGCCCTATGAGAGGAGCGGGAAGACATACTCTCTCAAACTTCTCGTGGTCTTGTCCGAGTGGAATGCTTCAGATATTTTTCCCACCATCATCCCCTTTAACCCCCCCCCCCCTCCCACCGCCGGCATTCCCCATGGCCAGTACCATTTTCCGTGGCACCCTCTGGTATAATACTGGCGACCGCCCAGTTCATTAAATGCTTCGATCCACATGTGACAGGGGCTGCAGCTGAGCTTTGACACTCCGATGTAGTTGAATGGGGGCACATTAGCCCTTGCATCTTCCTGGTTCCTCTTTAGGTACTGGATAGACCACATTCGCAGTGGACAGGGCAACTTCCGGACTTAAACTCCTGCAAACTTTCTCGGCGGTCTTCCTCCACGGGCTCGGCTTAAGATCTGCCTTCAGTATAATGGACCCCCACCCATCTTGCTGTTGGAACCGTGACATGCTGCTTGGCATGCTCTTAGGGTAGTTCCTTTCTTGTTGGGATGGCTTCTGGGAACGAGCTTGTTTGTGTCTTCGGAAATGCGCCTTGGCTTCGGGCGTGTGCTTCGGGCGTGTGTTTGGACTTTCGGGAAAGCATTTCGAATGGAGGAGTGCGCGAGAGTTTTGGAACCGTGCATCCGCCGAAAAGAAACCGGGAAAGCTGTCCTCTGGATCAGACATCGAAGGGACCCAAATTTCCGTAAACCGATTGCGTAATGCCGGGGAAAGCTCTTTCTTACCATAGTCACCGCCAGGATTCATTGTGGCCATGAAATGAAACCCATCTGCTGCTATAATTTCTGATTCCCTTGCTCCCTTCTCTGCGAGTAGGATACCCCGTGCAGGTTCCAAAATACTGTTCAATCTCTCCAAGACGGAATCGTCGGCCAGATATCTCGTCAAGTAAAAAGAACTGGCCGGATTTCATAGCCTGGATAAGGCTTCCATCGGCCCACTCAAATAAAGCTTTCGTCCGTCTGCGATTAGTTTGGATTCGAGCCCGGATATCATCGGCGATCTTCGTAGCGACATTTTGATCCAACGAATCATAAGCCCTTGGCAATATAGTCAAGTTGTTATCAGTAATCTCAGTAGGCGAGCGTTCCCTAAGAACGGTCAACAGGTCCTCAGTAAGTTGGCTTTGGCAAGCCTGCCGATTCCGAATTGGTCGCTGAGCACCAATAATATCACCAGTTTCAGTATTTTGATGAGCGTTAACAACAAACAATGATTTTCCGAAGGCGTCTGCCAACATCTGACACACTGTTGTCTTCCCGCATCCAGTCTCGCCAACGAGAAGAACAGGCTCGTTGTTACGTAGAGCATTTGCAACAAGTGCGTAAAGTCTGCATATATCTTTTGTCCAAACAACGCCGCCGTTGGTTCCGGAAAGTTTACCAATGTAGTACTGATACTCTGGAGTGGATTCGGGCGAATATAAAGATGAATGGTCGATTTTGACTCGCATAACTCTCTCAATGATCTCCTTCACAGTGAGTTTCTCTTTCTCATCCCGAACCCGCTCCGCCAATAGCATGTACCCATCATTGGCCAAACTCTGGTAGCTCTGGTCAGCACGAGCTGCTTGATGGTTAGCCCATCTGAAGAGATCTCTAAGAGTAGCGAAGCTGTTTTTCTGTTCAAACAATCTAGTTTGACGAATCAATGAGAGTTCCTATCCAACGGTTAGCAGAATTCAGTAAACTACACGAATAACCACAATAATTACTCTATAAACAGCCACAATCACCTTGCACCGGCCAGGTGGTATTTGGCATCTTCCCTCTAGAATCGTCCTTAGTTTGTCTTCGGGGATATCGTCGAAACGCAGCTCCAAAAATCTATTCCGAAATGCCCCAGATAGCACCTTCCTTCCTCCATAGAGCCCTGGCGGGTTCTGAGTTGCGAAGAGCACAAAGTCCTTATGCGGCCTCACTACCTCCTATGTTTCCGGAATCAAAAGCTCTCTGTTGTCATCCAGCAATAAAGCCTCGAGTACGTCCATAGGCGCAAGATTGAGTTCGTCAAGTACGATCCAGTGACCGGGGAAGCGTGAAAGAGCTAGAAGCCCGGAGGATATGGGTAGTGGGAGTTTGTCTTGCTTTTGTTAGCACGGGAATGAACAAGGGGAAGGGGAGACATACATGGAATAGCGCGGGCATATGTGGTGATTCAGGATCACGGAAGGATAGAAGGACTTTGTGGTTGATATATTCTCGAGATGTTTGCCTCGCCCCTCCTGAACCATTTGATTCTCAGCAATCACTAGATTGATCTTCGCTTCCTAAGAGTTGAATCGTAAGAATCGTAAAGGTACTGCGACAACCTTTTCTTCTTAGAAAGAAGTGTGCTGGAAGCAGAATCAAGGATAGGACGTGTGTGAAGGTTGGTATCTTAGTTTTTTTCAATACCGTATCGGGGAATGTGAGGTTTAGTGTCCAAGTAGTCTTCCCAACTGCCCCAGGCACCCGATAGAGCCCTGGCGTGCTTAAAGTGCCGGGGCCCAGGGCAGGGGGACCTGCAGTAGAGCCCATATCTCATCTAGCGCTACGTTAGCACCGTACAACTGGAATTAGGCAGAGCAAGAAATCCATACCTGTCTAAAGTAGGCTGCCCTCTGATCATAGTCCACCTCCTCGCCAATCTCGGCGTTCCTAGGTAATGGGTGCATGACAACCATGTGGCTCTTCGCATTCTTCAGAACCGAGTGGTCAATGATGAAGCTGTCCTTCAACTTCTCAAACTCGTTCAGGTCTTCGAATCTCTCCTTCTGAACGCGAGTGCAATAAAGTACATCTGAGCTGGCAACAAGGTTCGGTGTGAGTTGGTGGTGCTCTTTTACCTCGACCCCAGCCTTTTTGAGAGAATCGCGGACAGCGGTTGGCATTGAGAGCTGCGGGGGGGAGGCAAAGTTGATGCGGACGTGGTAATGCTGCAATAGCTTGGCGAGGGAGTGAACCGTGCGGCCGAATTTAAGATCTCCAACAAACGTGATGGTTAGCCCATTGACGGTTCCCAGCTCCTCACGGATAGTGAACAAATCGAGGAATGCTTGAGTCGGGTGTTCGAGACTTCCATTTCCTATTTAGTTGTTAGCGCCATTCAAACTATCTAAGTGATCAGCGGAACTATACCTCCGTTGATGATGGGAACTGGCGAGAACCTTGCTGCCTCAGCGGCACTATCTTCCGCAGGATGTCTCAAGACAACAGCATCTCCATAGCAGGCCAAAGTCCGGATCGTGTCCTTGAGGGTCTCTCCCTTTTTCAAACTAGAGTGAGCAGCAGAGATGGCTACGGTTCTTCCACCTAACCGCTGCATAGCTGCGTCAAACGATGCTGAGGTCCTGGTAGACGGCTCGAAGAACATCGTGCATAGCAGTCTTCCCCGGAGAAGGTCAATTATGCCCCATCTCTCTACCGCGAGTCTCATCTCTTCGGCAACCGTGAAGAGGTGATGCGGGTCTGCGCGGCTAGACTGATTGACTGATAGGGTATGGCGGCGCTTAAGCATGGAATCGCGAGAAAGCGGCTCTAAAAGCGATGCCGAGATCATTGGCACGGATAGTTGGAGGTGGGGTGATGTGCCAGAATGGCTGGCGAGAAGGCTTGATGGGGTTTGGAGAGTGGGTAGAGAGCCTAGGGCCAACGACTGGGTCCGGCTGGCCAATTTTGGGCTCAAAAGGTTCTGACGGCCATGTGAGCAGTGTTCGCAGCCGTCCGGGGCCCCCGTGGGGCCCGGTGGGGGGACTGCCAAGAGCCCGGGACGAGACGGGACGGCAAAACGTGGTCCGTCCTCGTCTTTCATTCCTACTTGTCGGGCAACTTTGGGGGGTGACCGGGCGGGACGACAAAATGCCGTCCGTTCTCGTCCTTGAACTTCGAGGACGGCCGTCATTAGGAAGGACGACGAGCCCCACGATGTGAGA
>Ga0307509_10000206_pt1 | contig 94145 bp, 75 predicted proteins | sample 10_EM_MG_FD_202245 | JGI IMG/M metagenome (GOLD analysis project Ga0307509, IMG submission 202245) | Populus trichocarpa ectomycorrhiza microbial communities from riparian zone in the Pacific Northwest, United States - 10_EM | ecosystem: Host-associated > Plants > Roots > Unclassified | place...
ATTTTATGAGTTGTTACCGTCGATATCATTGGGCCATCTAGCATCTGCGAGCATATGCGGACCCGGTCGTTTTTACAAACGTCAGAAAATTACGAGTACTCGAGTATTGCTACCTGTCACACTGGAGCATTAATGCATGCATAGCGGTTTCTGGTCATTCAGGTAGTACCAGACGTTGGGCCACAGTAGGGCGCCTTTGCCAGCCGCCAGAACCTTGCATCTCGGCCTAGCTGTCCTGTCCGCGACCTTCCCCTTGAATTGATACTACCACAAAGGGCTGAGTTGCATGAAGACAATCAGCAAAAGTTTTCCCACCGTGCCATTCACATGCGGATCACATTAATACCTCATACACTTGGTACTGGCACTTTTGACAAGATCGGATTATTATTTTTTGACAAAATCGGAACGCCTAGCTATTATATTGCTATCGAAAGTACATCAAACTAACCATGCTTACATCATACCACTAAAAAAACCCAACCTCCGAATCAATGAATTAATCAATTTGCCTTCTTCTTAAAGTTCCCCAACCATTTCCTCAGGGCTGTGGAGAAAAGCTTTCTCGAGTTCACACTCTCCGGCAGGGTAGTCCCGAGGTCAAAGCCATGGGCTGCACCTTTGAGAAGGTATCCGAACACCTCTGACGTACTCGTTGAAACCCCCTCCTCCGGAATATCCTGTGTCAATTTGACACCTTTTGGCGCCCAAGACTCCCCGGATAACAGCGACAAGGCCAGCCATGGGTCGTATTCACCTCCTGGTGCTTGGTCAGCCACGAACAGCAAGACAAGGGGTTTGAGTAATACCCGTGGTAAACACATTCGAAGGTCGAAGGTTCCAACCCCCGTATTCCTGATTAGTTTTGTCCACATTCGGCTGCCGAGGTAGCAGGCCGCTGGAAAGTCCTTGTGGGAATACCCGGTAACAGTCCCCTTGTTGAGACTCGAGACTATTATAAGATGATACCATTTGATTTGGTCCACGATTAGCAAATTGGAGGAACCCTAATCAGTTCGTTAGATAAAGCTTCCAATCTTCCAAGTATAGGCTTTTACCCCATTCAGTACAATATTGATACATCCAAGAAATGGTGTCCGAGCCTGGATATCCACCGTCAAGCTGGCAGTTTGGTATTCCTGTAGTACTGTTTCCATAATACCCTGCACAACTGGTGTTCGAGTAGTAATTAACCTAAGCGACCGGTAAGCATTCGAACTGTAAATTTAGTGCTAGATTTGGTGACAAACAATGGGAGCAAATAGCGGCCATCTAGCCCAACGATCAGAAACATATTTAGGTCCTTTACTCTTTGCCCACCCTTCTTCCTTAGAGACCTCTCCGGTCGCAGGATTCGTAGAAATCCAGTCGCAGAATAACCTCAAGTTTGCTATCCATACTTGTCAGATTAAATCTTGATCCTCAAATCTCCAATCTTCAAGGCTAAACCCTACCTCCACTGCCCTCCATCAGCTCGTTCTGGTAAGACTGGTAGATATACCCCAGGGCCGCTGCAAAGCCCACATTAGAATTATTCGCCGCGCCAGCTCCCAAATACTGATTCTTTATGGTTGCCGAGGTGTTTGCTCCAGCAAGTTGGCCATCGATATATTTGGTCACCGCAATAATGTCATTGGTGCAATTCTTAAACCCATTCCCATTCATCCCACGATATACTTGATCCCAATATACAGACATATCGATCTGAGCATGGACCGGAGCAGACGAGGAAAATGCGGCAAATATTGTCTCGGGGTACTTCTGACGAACAAGTGCTGCGCGTATACCAGGGTAGCTGGCGCCGAGGAATACCCATGGTGTAGAGGCTGGTGTCAGATCTGTGCGGGAGAAGTTTGAAAGAGTGAAGTTCCAGGCAAACGCCTAGTTATCAGTTAGTCAAAGTCATTGGAGGGATGGACAAACTGTGTTACCGGAACATCTGCAAGGGCTTGGGCAGTGGTCAACCACCGGAACTCCTCTATAGGCGTGGTTTCAGAGATGTTAACATGTGTTGAGGCTCCATAGTATCTACAAAATTAGTCCATTAGCCATTGCTACTCATCAAAAGGTTTGGGATTGTAAAACACTTACCGATGTTCCCACATAATCCCAATCCCACTGAATTCTCGGATCATTTGCCGAACGGGCGAAGTATCGTTGACAAGCGTGCTGAGAACACTCGCTTCCGCATCACTTTCTCCGGCGTCATATACTTGACACCCGTCAGCCTATCATTAAGCACCACATGATCGGGGACACAAACTAAAGATTGGACTCCCGGGCTTGTAGAATTCTTGAAGCACCCAATACCTATTCTCGAATGTTCCAGGATAGTTCCCAAAGTGGTCAAGAGGGAGCTGCCGGAACAACGTGTGCAACAGATATTAGACCCAGATAAATGAAGAGTAGATTGGGGAGGTCAATCACCTCAATCGTTCTAGCTAAGACACCCGCTGCCTGAATATCATCTGGTCCTGAACCAGTATCGGCGCGCTTCCGATGACGGAAAACTGGTCTTGGGGGTATTACCGCCTGAGCAAGACCAAAAAGAATCAATCCGATCACTTGTAGTTTCCACATTTTCTCAAGTCAGTCAGTTTTGCTCGGGGGAACTTGCGAGTATGGAACAAGTAAACGTACCTGAAGGGGGATTGCGGTTTGCCTTTATATCTCGGAGGCTCAGACCCTCGCAGCAATGGATGAATGAGTACTCGGGCCGTGGAAGGGGGCGCAGACTGAGGGCCTTTCCAACACTCTCTGTTGGAGCTGAAGACTCTAAAAGTAGGAACATCGGAAAATCGTGAATGATCTTCTATAAAAACGCACGGGGTACAAGAAATACCCCTGCCGAGAAGGCGCATCCCCGAAGATTCAGCCCTTCTTCTAGCGAACCGTCGTTGCTTATTGCTGCTAGTCTATTATTGAATGTGCAAGATTATCTATTACCCCGAGAGGTACACGATAGCGGTTGGCCGTTTTCGTGAGCTAGGACTCGCGGGTAGCAAAGACGCAGACTGGTGCCTCTCCATTCGCTGTCACTAAACCCCGGCGTTTTTACAACCTGCCTAAGTCACCAGCAATAATATGTGTCGTTCTCCTAGAGGATATACGAATCCAAGGCTAAAGTAAATTCACAACACAGCAAATTCTCAAGCCTAGCTACCGCCCCAAGTGAGAGGGTCTACTATATTGGTAGTGAAAAGCTGATTCCAATATCACCTCCGAGGGCCGTCCGTGGCAGTGCTAGAAGCGTGAGCATGATAGAAGCTAAAGTTAGTCGATGGTACAAAGTTCCCGGAAGGGATGAGAACGGGTAATCTAAAGCCCGGGAACAAAAAGCGGTACCCTGGATGTCGAGATAGGATAATAGATTTCCCCCAATCAAGGAATGGTGCAGGCAATTTGGGTATACAAGGTCGGGCAAGAAACTATGAAGTAGTTACTTCAGGTTAGCCAGCCAAATATTATATGCCTGCTTGTTCCTGTTAACTTGTTCCCCACCCCTTGTACCATAACTCCGAAACGCTTCTTGGCGACGGCAACGGGGGTCTTACAATATGCCTGTCGGTTGCAGGGTCAGTGCTCGGTTAAGCTTTTTGATCTCGGGAGCACCCCCCAGGGCACAAAACCACGCGAGAAATTATGGAACATTCTTTAGGTTAACTATCATAGCCAAATATATCCCTCTCTCTTTTGGTTAATAGATTAATATTTCCCTGTTTCTTTTGGCTAAGAGGTTCCAACCCTTGTAACCAAGGGCTCATAATAACCCATCCATTGAAGAAAGGTATCGTACTCGAGTACAAGTTAGCCTCTCAACCCAGCCCGGCCAGCAGTTTCTCCGCGGATCTACAAGAGGCAGGGGGTTGGCCTCCAAGACTATCGAGTCGGAATAGCCGAAGCCAAGGGAAAGCCCAGTTATGCCGAGATTCCGGCAGGTGTATTTTTCGGGCAGTTCTCTTCAGCAGATATCTGTTAAGTGCGGTTGTTTGATAGCAATCGACCCATTACCCCACACTATCGTGCCCAGTCAGCAGTGCCTCCCTCAAGAAACCTAAGGCAACAACCGTTGGTAGCAACAATCTAAACATAGAACACCAATAGGATGATAGCTTTTACTCTTGTACAAAAGGCACCGCCGCTCCGCTGGCCCAGCACAAAGTGCAAGAAGGGGAAAGGGGATCTGTGTTTTTCTGCTGACGACAACAGGAAAAAAGAACATCCGCGAGTAAGGTAGAAGCACCAGGCAGGATGTCTCCCCACGAGGGTTTTCAAGTCAGCCTTTTCGTGGTGGTATGATGGGAAAAGCAAAAACACCAAACAGCGTGGCAGTGCGGCAGCACGTTTCTATTTTTTCTATTCGATCGGGCTCGATGTCTTAGACATCCCTGCTACACTATCCTCGCCTCGCACAAAAGCATCTTGCATAGTGCTTATCGATAGGGCGTTTACTACCTCAGCACCAGCCAACCGGCGGAACATGCCAGAGTAGAGGCGGATAGATGACAGAGCTGATAATACCTTTAGTGATTTTATCCGTTGTGGACTCAAAGGATTAACGGAAGGTTTTCAGGCCATGTCTTTCTTTTATTAGCATTACGGAAGTTCCCAGGCAAATGGTTGGTCATAAGTGCAGAGAAATTGCACGTCTGGTGTGGGAAGGAATGGATGATTAAAGTGGTCCCATAATTATATAATATAACGGTTTCTGATTATACCTACCATCGTCCAGCCCTAGTATCATTCGAACGTTCGACCATTTGCGCCATTTGTTAGCTATCCTCCAATAGAACAGCACGGAACCACTTCCGGCCTAGGAATCTAGGCAGTAACTATATAAACTTAGTATCCCCCCTCGCGCGAAACTATGGCGCAAGAAGCGATAGATGGGAAGTGTGTAACCTCCCTTACGATATATCGGCTTGCGTGCAAATATTGATTCCGTTGTGGCAAAATAGTCTAGTTGACAGCCCCCAGCCAATCAAAAAAATCGAAGTTGGGAGGTTACACGCTTCCCCTCCACGGCTTCCGGCACCATATCAGTGGGGAGAGCAGAGGTCATGCGGCCTGTTTTAGTATAGCTCTTGGACAAAATTCATCGTGGGTGGGCCCAAGTACAGCTGAAAAACACCAAAACGATCGAAGTCTGTAGTCTATGAGATGGCGATGCCCCCCCTCCCCTTAATCAATTAATAGAAAGGAAATACCAATAGATAGCTAAAGCTTTAGTGAATCCAAAGTTCATGTTTCTACAATAAATTCCTTTGTTCTAGGGGGAGCACTCATTCATTGGCACGTTTAAAACCATCAACTATCAATTTTATGTCATGACAGTCTATTGAATATTTCACCATAATATGCTCTAATATTGAAATATCGCAATTGGAATACCCAGAACCAGTGCCTTACCTTGAATCGATTTACCCGCCCTGCAGGTGGTCGAGTTCTAGCACTTTGAAAAACGTCATTTTTCGTGTATCATAAAAGTGCCCACCAGCGATGACTTTTGTCAAGGCGCTTTACCAACGTAACACCGAACTAAAATAAAAATAAAAATAAAAAAGTATAATCAGCATCTTAAGGGGAGAGGCTGTAGAAAATATACTCGAGTACCACCATTCAAGGAACAGAGTGAACCTATACCTTGTTTTTTTTTGTTAATCACGGGAGCGCCCTTCTCTAGAATAAAACACTGTCAGAGAGAAAAATAGATATGAAATTCAAAGCTGAACAGGGCTCCTCGGCGACGTACTCTTCTCGGGGGGTATATTAAAAATCGGAAACTACCCATGCTGAATCAGGGCCGGAGGGATCTGGCGATCACAATGTCTGGCAAGAGAGACAGTGCTATGGGATATCTTAAAACTAGACTCGTTGTGCCATGTGATGAGCAAAGCACCAGTCCTCTCATAGTCATATTACCCAGATTTCTGATTCCTTGAGAATGAAACACCATTCCTCATTATCCACCTATCATAGATTTATTTTTACCTCTTCATACTGGTTTACTAAGAGCTAATCCCTGTTGCTACTTTCCAAGTTTTCGTGAGTATTGGTTGCTAAGTTATCGGAGCAGGGATACCCCCCTTTCCGGTACGAGTATTCCGTGACCCCCCCAAGTACTAGTACTGAGTACATACTGAATTTACTCCTATAATCCACTATCTCCGTATGCAAGGCTATCTCCATGATCAAAGACAAAAACCCTTAAGAAGGATTAGTGTTTTCCTCGCATGGTCAAGCCTGAGTGTGCTGAGTGTGCTCGATCTCCTTAACAGGTATTCGCAATTCTATTGGCCTGTCAAATCAAACCTATTGGACTGTGGCAGGGATTGACGGAGATAGCCTCGCATACGGAGATAGTGGATTATAATATTGTACGAGTAAATACGGTATGGGATTTACCAGTACCTTTTACAGTAGTAGAATAAGGGTATCTATGCCCACAAACCCTCCGGGAAAAAAAAGTCACCGGAGGGATTACTTGGTGCCATGGCGTTCCCCCGTGAGCTGAATATCAGCCCATACGGAGGCACTGTACAGCTCCTAAGTTTTGCATGTTCCACAGGGTGTAAGAGCGGCAAACTTCACCTGTGGAACATACAAAACCTAGGTGCTGTACCTCCGTAATTTACTGTATTATGACACTTTGTGGGTTTTCTTCTACCAACACAGCATTCGAAGGCTCGCCCAGCCCTTACGCAGTATGGTATATGCTGGAACTCGCTTGTATTAAGGTAGACTAAGGGAAGAATTTTAAGAGCTGAATCCACCACCAGTGACCGAAGAGGAAGGATGCTGTGTGGATTGTCCAAGCTTTTTTCCATGGGCCCGGGACTTGGGACGTGGCTTACGGAGGTACCGGTACAGCATGTAAGTTTTGTAGGTTCCACAAACGAGGACCGCCACCCTCACCCCCTGTGTAACCTACAAAACTTACACGCTGTACCGTACTCGAGTACCGGTACGGTACTTTCGTAGCGCTCAGAGACAAACAACCTTGGAGCTTGAATCCCCGGCTCGGGAGGAAGTTCGAATGATCACATCATCTACAATGAAGCTGGGGAAAAAAATACACCGATCTTTGTCATTAGACATTAACGTTTACTAAAAATTTCAGCGGATCTTTTGTCCCCCGCTATTTATCACCTGCCCCCCAGCACACTGACTTGAGACCAGAAATCGCAGGACGAGTGATCGACCATGTCCTAGACACCCCTAGCTTATAAATGTTGAAGGAAGAAACAACAAATGTGTTCGGCCATAGAACGATGAAAATTTCGCATCCCGTCCGCTCTGCGGTAAACAAGCATCGTATCGTCCGGTTAGTACTACAGTGGGTGACCATGTGGGAATCCCGGATGCTGAACTCTTTTGTGATTTTTTTTTCTTTCTTTCGTTCACCATGTGTATTAATGGTGGTTCTGAACGAGGAGGATTTATGTATAGGCCGAGGCACATTTTGGGATCAGGTGGTGTGCTACGTACGGTAGTATGATGGTAGACATTTTCCTGGAATTTCCTACGCCTCCTTGGGTAGTCGGTGGAGGGGACATCTAGAGCGTTTTGTGATTATTTCACGGAAACGGTTTTTTCATAGCAGAATTTTATTAAAACGGAAGGGAAACGGTCATCGTATCCAAACAGGCTCTGGAACTTCTCGCAGAACATTCCCCTAAAGGGGTTTTATTCACGATCAGAACACATCGCTTGCGATAGCCTGGCTCCGGGTGAAACGGTTAAATTGGAAGTTTTTTTTTTTTTCCAGGGCCTTATCAAACTTTTTACCCCCCAACCCCTCAGGCATTGTGTTAGGAATTGTTCGGTGAAGTTCTCAGCCGGGAATTGCCTTCCCTATTTGTCGTAGGAAGGCTTGCTAGTTTTTTCTGCGGAAGAGGTAAAGTTATTCTGTAGGGTATCGTAGTGCATCGTTGGTGCGGCTCTAACTATCTATCATAGCGGATTTCATGAGGCACCATGAACTGAGTTTGATGGGACCGAACCTTCTTGCATGTCTTCACAATCCTGATCTTCCGGATACTAGCCTGCACACTAGTCATGCGCTATGTATTATACACTATCTCTCCGGCAGAAAATTCTTTGCAAATCCTCCTACGACCAATGGGGAAGGCAATTCCTGGCTGAGAAGCACACGAGTATCGCAGGGTGAGTCCTTTCATGAAACTCTCAGGAGAGGGGTAGGAACCAGCACTACTCCCCGCTCCTTCGCTCGACCGTTGGTGGACGGGTATATACAGATTAATCATGAGGTTGGACGCTCATACCGGTAGTTAGAACTATCTTTATTCGCTCCTCCGTTTTCGTCGGCTTACCAAGACCTGCACTGGACTTGGTCTAGAGGCTTGGGGAATGTTGTGGACGCAATCGCTCGTACTAGCCGCGGGAATTAGTCCTGAGATGATGCTTGGCGAAACCTCGATTCCCCATAACTCAAGTTAGTGCCACAGCTAAAATCGGAGGTCCTATTACCAGGTTCCATGCTCCTAGAGAGAAAGAGGGACACTAATATAAGTCCTTGGTGTTAATAGTTATTATACTCGAGCAATTGGGTTGTAATCGAGTAATTGAAACCACTCATTGTGGTCATCATGATGGTTGAACTTTGCGGGGGTTTGCAGTTGCCACCCGTTATCTCAGAACTTATTCTCGCATCGAGTAGGTTGTTTTTAGGTTGACGCACAGCCACTCGGAAAGGTTTGTCCACGAGGCATGTCTAATTGGCGATCAACTGCCGCCCGGTGGATTGGAATGGGAAATGCCACACTACTGTACAAGCCACATCACCCCGCACTCTTCCAGCCCCCGCTCGTAAAAAGTTTATAAAACCCCCCGATACCCCCCCCCCCAAATTGCCGTACCATTTCTATGACACCACCAACCAACCGTTATGACAGAAACGCCATGGTCGAGGCTACATATACACAATCTATTAACAACAGCATCGACAATGCCCGGTGTGGTGACATATTAAGTAAGTTTTTAACACTGACAAGCCCTAAACTCCGATGAAGATGCACAGATCATGCGTCGGCTTCCCCCACTGGAGCCAAATAACAGGCATCAAGACGTGCGCACTGGCTGGTTCGACAATGTCGGGGCTGGCTATTGGAAGTCATCTCTAAAACCGCTTTCCACTCGCCTCCTTCCTCCCTCCAGTTCTAATACCCGCTTGGTACTGCCCCCCCCTTCCCCCCCAATCGTGGTGGCGATTGTCTACTCTTGCTAAGAAAGAAAGTCCTAGTACAAACCTGCAACCGCGATATCTTCCTTTTTGCCTGCTCGCACAGCCTGTCGATCACCAGAAAGAAAAGAAAACAGGACTTTCTCGCCGACAATCATATCCGCTTCTTTTAAAAGACCCCTGCCAGGCACTGCGCCTTAGATATGTCTTCCCCACTCTCGGATCCCCGTGGGGGGGTGCGTCTGCTTTATGTAGTCCATCCGCACTCCTCCGCTGCCGAGATTCGCTTGTTTCCAAAACCCAACCCACCCGGCACCGCCGGGCCAGCCAGTGCGCACGTCTTGATGCCTGTTATTTGGCTCCAGTGGGGAGAGCCAACGCATAATCTGTGCATCCTCGTCGGACTTTACAGAACTTGTTGGTGTTGAAGCTACCTATTATGTTGCCGCATTGGGCATTGTCGTCGCCGAAGTTGATTGATTGTGTATTTATAGTCTGGGCGGATGGTATTTCTGTCTAAAATGTTGGATGGATGGATGGATGAAGGAATGGTACGGTATTATTTTTTTCTTTGTAGGGGTTTATATAAACTTTCTGTGGGTAGAGTTGGAGAAGAGCGGGGTGATGTAACTTGGCTCGTCGTGTGATGTTAACTTGTAATACTATCTAATCACCTCCATCGGGGGAGGGTATCGGTGGACAACTCGTAACAGGATTTTTTTTCACGAACACTTCTGCTTAGTAGTTGTATGTACCTTTGCTTGTTCAGAGGTGCCTATAGCCAGATTCTTTTCACTGATTGTCAGCTCAATCCCCGCTCTTTGTTATGGTACTTGGATAGGTTTTCGGAAAGGGGATTGGCGATTCAACCCGGGAATGCCGGTATAGGATACCGGTATATACCGGTAATAGCGATCTCATAACAGTAGTTTCTCTAGTAAATTCTTGTAATTTATTCCACGGTGTCGGAGTGTATCACGAAACTTAAATCCTCAGTTTATACAGACTTTACATAAGAATTTCAACAAAGAGCCTTTCAGTCATAGTTATCCAGCCTAGTGGGGGTAAAGATGTGTCATTAATGAATTGACCAAGACTGGGGATTGTGAGAACCTTAGTAATGTTATCCAGAAACAAAAACGAGGATATTGGCCATTAGACTAAACTCGTGTCGGGGCCTATACGTCGGTTCGGGGGGCTATGTCGGGAAGAGACATAGGTTACACAGTTTGTGTAGAAATTAGAATTAGCATTTGAGGTCATTCCAAATAAACATAATGGGAAACGACATATACCTCCCGAGTCGGCATACCCCTGATGCGAGTTTGCTGGCGTCTCGAACAGAGGTGTTTAGTCAAGGTAGTATGATAGTAATAGAAGTGCTGAATCGAGTTGCTTCCGGGCAGACAGGTTGGATTGTCTCAAGGACCAAGCTCCACCCTGCTGTGCACTCTAATCTCGCCGACCCCCCTGCTTCCTGGGGACCAAACGTGGGGGCTCTGTGAACCGTGGATCCGGAGTACCATATGGGATGTGAGAATTCGAGAAACTTAGAAGAGTAGATCTGTAGATACCCGGAGGAGAATTTTAACATGCTATTTTATTGGTCTAGGGAACGGACTACCCGACCAACAAGCAATAGCAATAATCAACTACACAACCTCAACATCACCAACTCCCTTCAACTGCCCATCTGCCACCCACGGAAAAAAGTAAAACAGACAAATCGCCCATCATCTAACAATTCCAACACCCCCACCTCTGGTTCTTCCTCCGTCCTCCCACTCACCCTCTATCCCCCACCCCTCCCAGCAACAACTCGAACCTCTTCCCGGAAACAATCTCCCCAACTCCCTCACCCAACTCCACCAAAATCCTCATCCTGGCATCTACAATCTCGTCAGCCTCCTCAAGACAGATCCAGCGCTCACCTTTCTCAAGATAATTCAAGTGTAGAGTATCCCAGACTTCGTCGACAAGGGCCTTGATCAGCCCGAGTGCGCGCTCTGTTTCAGCGATGGGGGGTTTCTGTGAGGTTAGCAGCTTCTGTATGTTCGCTCCGAGTTTCGCGGCGCTGTAGACTTTGTCGCGGAGGGTTATGGGATTTCCTGGGGTCATTTCGGGGTTGTGCTGTTGGTGTCGGGTTGGGTTGGGTGGAAGCGGTAGGACTATTGGAGAGTGGGAGGGGGGTAGAGGTTATATAGGGGAAGGGGTGCGAGTGGAGAAGGATTCAAGATGATAATAGAATTTAGTTGGCGGTGGAAGGGTGGGGATTTTCAAGATAGGATTGATTGTCCTCCCCCCCCAGCATTTTCATGATGAGAAAGGATGATGGGTGGCTGAAAGAATGTTATGGACCGGGCCTTTGTATAAACTATCACTCGTGAACTTTCAAGCTGGTTATGGACGCAGTGATGTACCGGGGGGCTAAATTTCCTGTCTCTTTAGCGCACAGGCATCCAGTAACGTACTTGACCGGTAAGTAGATTAGGTGTAGAACCGAATCGGTTTGTATGTGAATTTTTTTTCAAGTCCTCACTACGGGAAATTCGAAAAAAATAAATCCTCCTAATTTAGCTCAAAAACAGGCAAATCTAAAATGGTGTACTATCAGAGATATATCGCCGGTGCTTCTAAATCCCATCTTTTCAGGGTGAGTGTGAATTGTGATTTCCATATTTCGACTTTTTTGGTGCATTTTAATTGATCTGCTTCCCCTTCTGATCTCTTCTAGGTCTAACAACGTTAGGTGAATTAATAGGCGCAATATTGACTGTACAGTCGCACCTCGCTATCCCGGACGGCTATTTTTCGTGAGTTTCATCCGGAACAGAGATGCATCAAGAATTACAGCAAGAGATTCAGAGAGTATTATTAAAAGAAAAAAGAAAAAACTTTTATCCCCATTCTCTTAAGAAGGTTTACCTCAATAAATATTGATATGCAGAATTGATACCCCTTGTCGTCCATTTAGTAGGTACTCATGTGTCATATTCTTCATCCACCTCGTCATTAGTACTGGCCCCAACGAGCGCAAGATATGATAGCTTCCTACTTAGAAATAAATTCTCTACTGGTCTTGCATAGATATACATCAGAATCCTCCGGCTGCTATCCTTTCTCCCCTTCCATCAAGTTTACCTTCATACCACTCTCCTACGGTATTCCAGATACAGCCTTCTTTCCCTTTCAGGCTTAGTTTATCTGGCAGTTTTGACAGGATCCGGCTCAGCAGATCAAGTTTCTATGAGGACGGGGGGGTATGCCCCAAGATATCATAATCCGAAACTTACCTTTTTCCGGCTCAACGGGGGTGAATTGTATGGCAGTCTAGAGCTGTCACGGATTTCGTCCGGTTCAGCGCGGTATCCGGTTCAGTGCGTTGTGGGATAGCGGGGTGCGACTGTAATCTTGTTGTCGAGCTAGCTCAACCAACCAGCCCATTTTTGAAAACAACTCGATCGATCGGGTACTCCAAACATGAATCATGAAACCAACAGAAGGGAGCCGGGGACGCGCCGAAACCCTCCGACCTCCTAAATCTGTATGGAGAAGAACCAGTCGCTATCGGGGGGAACGCCATCAGAGGTGGTAAAATGTCGAGTGATGAAAATTAAGGTCACAGATTTTCACTCGGACCTTTTGCTCATGGCTCATATTATCACGACATAATCGAGCACATCGTCCCCCACTATAGTTTCCACCCCCAAACAATCCCCTGTAATCCGTAATGGGTACCTCAACACGGAGAATTGAAATACGATAAATTATGCCAATCTCTTTAGTTGGGAGGATGTAATGCCGTTTGCAGTGGACCTAACAAACGAAACTATACTCCATTATCGATCGAACAGACACTGCTACATACTTCGAGCATAGAAATTCCAAACCAAGGAAACAAACCTCGGCGCCGAGCACACCACCGCCCTCAAACACGTTGAATTCTACACCTAAACCGCCTTGCCCTTCAAACCATATTGAGTCCAAGAAGGAAACCTACAATCAAATTCAATGGCCCTACGAACTCCATAATTAGGATTCTGCCCACTTCGGCCCTCCCTCTAGGCTATAAATGGGCCCCCGGGACCATCCTCGATCAATTTCACACCCACCAATCAACCTCCTCAAACACTCTACAAACCAGAAAAACCAAAAAAAACCAAAAAACATCGAACACCGAAACTCCGAACAAAATGCCACTCCTTGCTAAAATTAAGCTCAAGCTTAAGGCCGTCTTGGCCAAGCTCTCTCCCTTCCATAAGAAAAAGACCCGATTCCCTACCATTGGGTACCCCTCCCCACTCCGTGTCAATGCGAAAACTCGCCCCGACTTTTGTCTGGCCTGCCAATCGGTCCGGATCCAGGGGGTTTATCAGCTGTGCTCGTGGTGTAGGTGCTTCCATTAACCAAGTAGTCTTTTTTTTTTTTGTCAATGCTAATAGTGGTGGATATAGGCCAGTTAAGCCCTTACTTGCCGCAGTACCCTCAGGTCGAAGGACCCACCAAGAAGGATCAGGGACAAGGGGGAGAAACTGGAGTTGCGCCTGGCGAGGAAGGTGAAGCCAAGGGAGAGTCTAGTGAGGAAGGCCCTGCCAAGGATAAGCTTTTGAAGGGGGAATTCCCCGACGTTGCTACTGAAGGGATTCCCTTTTAAGGATTGAGCGGGGTTTATAACTCCTCCTCCTTCCGGGGCTGGATTTCTTTATTTTATCTGAGTTTGTCTTTTGCGGCCCGGGGCGAGATGGGTTTCGCTTTTTTTGTTTACCAGTACTGTACTGTATGTGTTTAACGGTGCGGAAATTTAAAGCTGGTATACGGCTGCGATAAATCATATACATCCTAGATGAGCGAAGTGTAACGATGTGATTACCTATTGTCAATGAGGCATGGCGTGAGGTGAAACACCTAGTAGAGGCCCGATATAGTCTTTTGTTAAGAATTTCTAGGCGGCCAGAGCTTTTGGTAGGATAAGTCGAATGTACTCGAGTAGTCCCCGTAGCAAGTACTAGTTCTATTCACACAACGAATGAGATAACGATCCCAATTACCTATTGCGAGCAACACTTTTATTCCCCATATCCTCCCATAGAGAAAAGGCAACTGCCCATCCCACCATCACACTAGCAGAGTTCTTTTCTTGCACCTTCATCTACCCTGTTCTCAATATGCCATCCTCGGCTTGCTCGCACCCCTTGTGTCTCTACAAACATACTGAAGTCCGTTCTATAGAGCTACAAGACCCTGCTCCTAATTCCAGCACTTTTATTAGTACAGCCTACCACAAACAATATCACAAACAACATCACAAACAACATCACAAACAATATCACAAACAGTTAAATTGCCTGAGCCGGAGAGGGAATTTCTCTGCCGGGAAGTAATACTTTTTAGGCTACCGGAAGCGATTTTTAAAGTGCCTTTCAGGAGCTAATGTTTATAAACTATCTTTTTACACCGGTGGTAGGATGAGCACTTCCACCAGCCGGTGACTAGAATATCAGAGCGGGATAACCGGTAATAAATACGTTATCATACCATCAAGCACAATTGGTGAGATCCATTGGGCCAGCGAGAGGGCTAGCAATAGCTCGATGGAGTCTAGCCCCCCAATAGTTAAAGTGGATAGACAAATCTAGTCAGCACTCTAATGATCTCGCCTATTCGGGAATAGCTATAACATCATAAGAATCGCCTACAGGTACAATCTTTCCTTTCGTTGTTCGCACCCGGCAAAGCGAGAAGGGAGTATGCCCGATACTCCATTTGGGTTTAGCAAGGCGAGCCAGAGATGAATAAACTTCCTCTTGTCTACGAGAGAATGAAGTTTAGTTGAATGGCCGCGGAGAATTGGGAAAGCCGGGCGGGTGAAGACAGAGGGATACATACTTTGGGCCTTTGATATTATGAGAAATATTCAAGCCCTCTTTGCTTGGGTACAGCATCTCTTCAAAAGCTATATTAGACCCAGCCCAGGATGTTATATGAGGGCAGTATTTTGCTCGCGATTGGGCAATACTACCGGGAATACTGACTAAGGTTGAATAAGAAGGTTGCAATTAAGAATTAGCCTTCCAACCCAAGTAGCTTAAATGCTACCCTCCTGCTCACTCTGCTGGGTGCTCGCGATGTAGGGAAAGATTGTACCACCGGTTCAGAGGGCAACTGTATCGTAGAATATTAATGAAACTTGACAGGATTATTCAAGCAAAGACATCGTGGCCGAGTGGTTAAGGCGACAGATTAGAAATCTGTTTCGTTCGCGAGCACAGGTTCGAGTCCTGTCGATGTCGGAATACTTTTTTGTTTTTGATGGAACAGTTGGCTCATTTTTGCTGCTCGTCGGGTTATTACATCTTTTGGGTGCTAGGAACACTCTTGTTTAGGATACGGTTGTCCCATTGGAATGATAGGTTGGGGCTCTGCTGGTTCTAGCTCGATAAGGATTGTCTTGGGAGGTGAAAATTAAGATTTTTGTCCGTGGTGATGGTGGTGGTTCCCCCCCGGTGAATAGTCATTTTGTTTTAGGTTTGGACTCCACCGAGGTTGTAATTTCTATCTATCTCTCTTTTTTTTCTTCTCTTTTTAAACCAAACCAAACAAGAAAACAAGAAAACACCCATCCTCTCCCCTCACCGCCCTCTATTTCTGCACTTAGACTCCCGCCTGCACCGTCACTGTGGTAATCCTACAATGCCTGGCGATGGGAGTAATCTTCGGCAGAACGTCCCGGACAACGACTTTATCGAAGCCCTCTCGCTTGGACCCAGAGCCACAAACAAACAACACGACAAAACACCCGGCACCGGCAGCCCAGCACCTGCACTCGGCAGTTTACTCTCCCTACCATTCTGCGCGACAGCTCGTCATTGACGACCACCCAAACGTCGCCAATTAGAAGACCGAACGATAATCCCCCCCGTTTCACCAAAAGCCTTACATCCATCTTCATCAACACTACTGCAGCTTCGTTCTCCAACATTGGCGGCGGCGCGCGCAGGTACAGCAAGCTCGCTGCAAAACATCCCCGAAACCGAAAATGCGAGACGACAGTTGGGGGGGGGGTTTCTTTTTTTCGCCCAATCGATGGGAGACGTGACTGTGGGCTTTTGCTGGCGCCAATGGGATTCCGAGAGAGTTACCGGGGTGTTAGGTGTTCGTTGGATGGATGAACGGGGTTATAAGTAGGCGAATGGAGAACTCTTCCCCTCCGCGTGAAGGAGAAGAGAGTTTTGGAAGAGGTGGACACAATTCGAATCGACTTGCTGTGCTTGCGCTCCGAATATACTCGATTCACTCCACGATACACTACGCGAATTATCACATCATACCGTCACAATGCACTCACCACCCACGGCCGCAACGCATCTCCTCCTCCTCACCTTCCTCCTAACCTTCACGCACGCCATCCCAAACACTCAAACCCCCCTCCAATCAGAAACCCCCTCCTTTTCCCTAAACAACCTCACCACCACGACCACCGCATCATGGAGCTACCACTATCACTCAGGCCCCCTCTCCTGGCATAAACTCTCCCCCTCCTACGCCCTCTGCAAAACCGGCCTCCGCCAGTCCCCAATAAACATCGACAAAGCCCTGAAGCGTCCCACAGGTCTAAAACTACGACGAGGCGACTACCGCGAATACGGCATCCTAGAGAACGAGGGCCAAACCGTGAGCATAAAGCCGCAAGAGGAGGACGCAAAGTACGGCTACCAACTCTTCCCCGGCGACTCGGCCGGCGGCGGCGGCGGAGGATGGGCCCTCCTGGACATAATGCACTTCCACACCCCCAGCGAACACCACCTCGACGGCGAGCACTTTGTCGGCGAGATACACGCCGTGTTCACAACCACCGGCGGTCAAACCACCATCCTCTCCACGCTGCTGGACATCGACACCACCAATAGCAATCACTTCCTCACCTCCTTGCACCCCTGGCTCCCCTTCGTCGCCACCCCGCTCACGGCCACCTTCGTCCAATTCGACCCGAGCCCCATACTCGACCGCTTCTATCGCGCCTACCGTCGCGAGCGGGTGTACACCTATCGTGGCAGCCTCTCGACCCCGCCGTGCACGGAGGGTGTGCTCTGGATGGTCTCGCAGGAGCCGGAGAAGATTAGCGTCGAGCATTACCGCAGGCTTAAGGCGATTACAAAGTTCAATGCGAGGTATCCGCAGAATCATCCGGGGTATCCGAATTTGTTGGAATGGGCTTGTGAGAAGTAAACCAGGTGGTGGAGAATAAGGGAAGGAGTTCATCCCTTTTTTTCTTCTTCCTCTCTTCTTTTTTTCTTGTTTACGTCTGTTTTATCTAACTCGCCTAAGGATTTACCCACCATATCCTTTTTTTCTTTTTCTTTTTCATAGCTGTATGTATGATATTATGACAGGTTGCTCTGTGCGGTGCTGCACTGCACTGTACCCTACAAGCGCCAGAGTTCTCCATCCCCTCCTCGGCCCGAGGACACCCCGCACCGTGTACAAACCGTGATTTACGTGCTTGAGCCGGAACGAATTCTAGCTTTTATCCTCTGCCCGGCTGTTTGGAATCCTTTGATCAATTTCCGCGGCTGGGATCTACTCAGGGGGAAGGAAAAAGAAAGAAGAAGAAAAAAAGTGCTACTATATGAACTGTGCTAACCATGTGAATACCGGTATCGCACCCTCCTATTACCTGTTGGTGGGCGCCGTGAATTGCCAAGGGTTAGGGTTGGCATGGGTAATATCGTTGATGAGCAGGTGGAACACGATACGATACGAGAAGCTTTTTTGAAAGGAGTAATCATGATGTATTTGATAACCTGTATAATAATACGAACGAACGGACAAGGAAGGAAAGGAGAGGAGTCCACAAATTCCATAATCCGGGCCAAAAAAAAAAAAAGCGGAAAAGGGGAATGAGAAAGGAAGATGCTATACCCCGGCAACAACAACTAAAGCTTACAACTTTGGGGTTTTCAGTCCCTCCAATTCTCCATAACTCTTGACAATCTCATCCACGACCTCGTCGTCTTGCAGGCCAGTGACTTCTTTAACGGCTTCGCGGATCCCCTTCTGCTCAACCTTGGAGCGAAGCTCGCCGCTCTGCTTATCCTCGGGATTCTCGTACAGGAACGCGGCAGCAATGCCTTTCGCTAGATGGCTGTATCCAAGGCCGAACTCTCTCGCCATGGTCAACGGACCGACGAGTCTGTCTCCCGCAGTGACCTTGCGGATGGGTTCCCGGCCGACGCGGACCACGTCGTCCTTGATATACGGGTTTCGGAAGCGCTTCTGGATCTTGTTAATGTACTTCTCGTGCTCCTTCTCGTTGAAAGAGTGTTTCTTGCAGAGCGCTGCGCCGGACTCGAGCATAGCTTTGTGCACGATGTCTTCGATCCATGGGTCGCCGAGTGCCTCGTCGACTGTTTTGAAGCCCTTCAGGAAGCCGAGGTATGCGGTGATTGCGTGTCCGCAGTTTAGCGTGAAGAGCTTTCGCTGGACGAATGCGGTGAGGTTGTCTGTTAGTTTCATACCTGGGATTTCTGGCTTCTTTCCCTTGATGGCGGGCTCCTCTACGATCCATTCGTAGAAGTTCTCTACGCCGACGGCGAGGGGGTTGTTGTCTTTTGAGAAGGGGGGCACGATACGGTCGACGGCGCAGTTGGGGAAGCCGACGTACTGGTTAAGGTACTCTTTGTCCGCATCCTCCGGGAGATGCTTCGTAACTTCTTCTTTAAGGAGGGATGAAGCACCAGTGAGGTTCTCGCAGGCGATTATGTTGAGTTCGGAGGTCACACCGGCCTTTCGACGAGCGCAAATGCCGGATGCAATTCCCCGGGCAATAATTCGGAGGACATTCGGACCTACGGCTGTGGTAATTATTGAGGCTTCGGTGATGGTCTGGTTCATTGCTTCTTGGTTCGTGGAAATTATGCCTGATACGCCTTTTATGGTGTCGACTTCGCCTTTGCGTTCCAGGTCCAAGATGTATATCTCGTACTCCTTCTTCTCGTTTAGAGCATTGATCAAGTTCACCACAACGTCCGCAAAGCAAAGATCGTATCCGGCTGTGGCGAGGAGTGCACCGATGAAGCCACGACCGATGTTACCGGCTCCAAAGTGGAGGGCCTTTGGCTTGGACATTTTGGCGGGGAAGAGGAATGGAAAAAATCTCTTTAGAATGGATGTCATAACAGTTGTCAGTCTCTGGGCTCTTGCTCTCTTTCCCTTTTTCTTTCTTGTAGCTAGAAAAGGTTTCCAAAAGGCGGGGGCAGAAAATAAAGGGAGAGAACTTACAGGGGGGGGAAGTAATGTTCGTTATATATCACAAAGAAAAGTGAAATGGAGATGGCCTTGATTGACTGCTATCGTACTCGATATTTATCAATGCGACCTGAGCTATCGTCCCACACACACTTTCCCAAACTCACTCACTCCCACACCGGGTGCCCTGTTTGATATCTGCTGCACCCTGGCCTTGCCTGCGGGGAAATTCGGGGGCGGAAAGACACCCAATGGCTCTGTTTCATGCACTCTTCTTCTGAACGGAACCTCCAGAAATCAGCCGCCGGAATAGTCTTGTTATTTGCCGTGTGTAAAGGTTTGCGGTACCAAAATTGCACTGTAGTGTTTCGCTTTATCTTCCAAGGGCTTGATACTGACAATCCTTGCTCATTGTTCCCGTTTGTTGCGGTCTTTTTTTTTGCTCAAGTGAACTTCCTCTTGGGTTCGGAGAAGTGTGACAGATAATTATTCCGAATCAGGCTGAAGTGGCTTCACCGAATATTTTCCGTTAACTCTTTTTGATGCATGAAGGATATAGTTCGTGCGTCTCTGCTTCCTTCTCCCTACTAGTTATGTGATAGGAGGGTGTTTGGGGGAGGGGGGGGGACAAACAAAACCGTTTTTGTGCTTTTTCTTTTCCAAGATATCGCAAATTCTCTTCTTTCTTCCGGCTCTTTGTATCCTGCAAGACGGTTGACGGCAGGTAGGTTAATGTACAGTACTCGAGTACAAGATTTTTCTGAATTTGGGTTGATGAAAGGTTTTAAACGTTACCAGCGGGGTTGAGAGGGGGTTGGAAAGAACACATCAAAGTTACGTCAGTGCCTACGACACTGTTGTATCCGTGATTTTCCCAGCTTCTCGGAGAAGTCACTGGGATTAGTGCTCGTGCAGAGCTGGCCAGCTTACCGGTGCTCAAACCCAAGGTTCGTTCGTTCGACTTTTCCTACCCAAGCGCTTGTGCTCGAGTACAAGCAATGTAGTTTACCAAAAATTGTGCCGATACTCCAGGGTTAATCAAGCGGGGGCCGACAGGCTAGGATGATAGCCGGTCTAGCGCCGGCATTGTACGATATTGCTCCACCCTCTCCATTCATCCCCGGAATGCATTTATCATAGATTATCTCTCGCATGCTACCAATCACTATTTCGCCCGCAAACAAACAGTTTATAGCGGTGCCGATATGTACCTCCCGGCTTAACAGGGAATCGCCGTAAGCGCAGAGTTCCGTTATTGAAACGATGTGGAGCGGGTGCACATGCAAACCAAACCAGGCCGTCCCCCCTCTCGAGGTTAAGCTTGACTAGGACCAGGGGGACCACCTTAGGAGGGCGGGCGGTGACTAAATTACATAAGTTTCTGTTTGCATGATCGGCTACTATGGGTGGATGAGGATCCGGCGACGCCAGTTGAGTTAATAGCCATTGTGGCTTATAGCGTTGAAAGAACGCTACAAAAGTCCTGCTGTACTCGTACAGTACTAGTACTAGTACCGTCGCTTCCAGATGGACAGTTGCTTAGTAGTCTTGAACGTTTCACGAGGGGCCAAGTTCCTCTCAGACGTAGCCGGCATCTCCGTCGGGTTCTCGTTCCCAGATTGTTTTTTTTCGCACCCAAAGCCGATCAGAGGCGGGGCTGGAGGTCTTTTCGTTGACATGAGGGACAATTATTAGTTGCTTGGAATTGACTCGTCAGGGTCCCAATCAACTGCTGACTCAACACAACCGAATGCCTGTCCCGACTTGAGTTACCGGTAGTTGAATTTCAGATACCCCACTCGCAGTGCCCCGCTTGACATCACAATCGGCTGCTAAATGGAATTACCGTAGGTGAAAACTGACGGCCAGATAGACCACCGTACCGTCTCGACACTGTGCTCCCACCCTGCCCCGCTTCGTTCGTAATTGTGAGAAACCGGTGTCGTTAGAACTCAATGGAAGAAATGTGTTAAGACCTCCGGAGGCGGGTAGACTCGTGGTGACACGGGTAACTGGTCAATGTTGCTGTCCCGTTTATTCGTATGGAAATACGTTGATGTTTCGCGATAGATTGATTGTATTGAAAGACTTTGACACTCATGGCTGAGAGGAAGAAAAAAGAGACAAGAATTATCTGGAGGAGCAGGAATCCCAATACATTTCTTTCTTTCCTCAGCTTTTTCATATTTTCCCGAGAGAACCAATTCCTTTCTATCCATGTCCTGGTGGAGAGAATTTTACCCTTCAACCTTGTGCCCAAGCCTCCACTGTCAACAGGAATATTGACATCGGTCACAGCCTTATGATCCAGAGATATCTTGTGGCCGATACCCACGAGGGGGCGCCTAACCCGGGGGGGGGCCAGAAGGACGTTAGAATTCCCCTTCTTGGAGACACGAGAAACAATCCAGGCTCAGCCGACAAAAACAAAAGGAATATAGAGGGAGCCTTACTCGTACTGGGAGAGACAATTACATCGCCCTAGCACATTTATCTTCTGTTCGAGTTCCTGCGGTATTGCAGCCGGCTCGTACTGTACTGTGCACTCAGGCGGGGCTCATGAATGCATGAACGTAGGTTACCCTCTCCTCAAGCGCTCTCGACCTTATTTTCGGGCAAACAGTTTTTGAGGTGAAGAGGGACATACAGTACTCAAGAGCGTTCTAATGTTTCGAGAAGGAGAGTACGTACCTTGTCCCCAGAATGCCTTGGGTACTACCAGAATTGCTGATATGCTAGCCAACCACCTAGACATGACATTTGTAGACTAACGCGGTCCTCGGTGCTCAGGCTCTACCACAAAAGATTTGGGGTACTGCATCATTCCTACCACCACCACCACCTGCTGCATGCACCCCGCAACTCCAACCAACTAGAGGTGTCTCGAGAAGCAGGAGATAAGAATTAGCATATGCTTCAAACATGCACAACCTATTAGCACTACCGGTAGATCTCAATCCCGTTGGTCACTTACTCGCCAATTCCAAACTTATCCGGAAAGATGCCCGCCAAGCCCCGAAAACAATATCTCAATCTTCAAGTCTCGGCAGCACGACTTCCAGACAGTTTCGTAATTGGTAGGTAGAGGATGCGTAGCGAGTGCGAATCCAATTGGCCGATGAGATTTTTGATTTGGCGCGAGTGACCGCCCATGGCGCTGCGGGGTCCTGTCGGCTGGCAGGCAGCCCCTCCTATTTCTTTTGTTTTCTTCACGAAAAAAGAATAAAAAGTTGGCATTGATGTGGTAACAAGAATTACCACCGAACCGCTCCGTTATCAATCTACCAGTGTGATTTACGGTAGCGGGCACGCTCCAGAGGAGGGATAATTGCTTCTGTCGTTCGTAAAGGTCTACGAGATGGGGAGCGATAATATTGAAGGTAATGATCAGGTGAGGTCGGTAGGACAGCATGAGCCCACGATAGGAGGAGAATCCACCGGCATAAAGCCACAATTGAGCCGGCACCGGCCCACATGTGTCTATGTCAGAGAATGCGGACGAGGTGCTATTGATGCACTTTTTCAAGAAGGGCGGATAGCGGTAGCTCTAACCTTTTAGAAGACATTGTGAGAAGATAGGCTATCGATAACGGCTTAGGTAGCACAGTTACCGTAACGGCAAGAGTAAAAAATGATAACAGCCCTGTACAGTACTGTATTGACCTATCAATATAATCCGTGAAGTCTGTATGCGCTTTGCCGGTAGTTGCTGGTGGTGGTAATATTGCTGTACAATACCGGAATGGGGATATGGTAGTGCTAAATTAGAATGGCTTCGAGGGGAGTTGGAACTGTACCCGAGTGAGCCAATGCACCGGAAGAAAGCGAAAGAGGGGGTGGTGAGTAAGGGGAAAGGGGAATTTCTACCAATTTATATAGCTATTTTCTATAGTTTCGTAGAGCAAGTCCTAGCTCTAGGCCAGAAGTTGAGTAGATGTTTCGACCGTTGGGAGTTGTTGTTAAATGTTGGGAGTTGTTGTTAAATGCCTTTGGTAGCAGAGCTCGAGCACTAGTAAATTAGTCCTCAGAGCCTCCCTTGAAACATTTTTGAAGTTGGCTCCAGGCTCCGGAATATAGTGTGAAATAGTGATGACGAATATTGACAGGAGTAGGGAAAGGAGTGGACTTGGTCAAGAAGGTGAATAGGAAGAGTTCTGTCGTTAGTGTTGAGTAGCGTAGCATCATGAGATGTTTGTCTTTTATAAGGCAAAAGGAAAACGGAACCGCCAACCGAGGAACCAAGAAATAGCGTGCAATGGAAATCTTTGTCTTCCATTGCTCGGCGTGCTAAGGTTAGCTTAGTAATGTTTGTTTGGTTCAACCTTGGAAAGTACAGTACCAGCTGCCGGTATAGTATGATGAGGCCTTGCCTAATGCCAAAACCGAAGTAAAAAATTAAAAAAAGTTAGAAAAACTATAACCAATCTGTAAGCAAACGGAGAGGGTGATCATATGTCCTATAAGAGTATACTTACTCTATTATATGAGGAAAGATATGTCTACTGTATAGTCCCAAATACAGGGAATTATTTCACCTCTGGGGGGCAGACAGTGGAAAAGCTCCTTCTCTGGAAAAGAGGCGAAAAACACACTCAAAGGCGAGCCGCCTAGACCCCTGAAAAACGTGAAAAAATAAATAAAAAATACAGGACTTTTCAAGAAAAGGCAACTCCAACGACATTGCATACTCAATTATTCGAGATTCTATGGTATCCTGGTGCCGTGGCTGGGTGCTTGTTGCTCTTGGGTCTGGCCGCGACATGTAGGTTATATTTGAATATCTTAAATTAGGGTAAACCGTAGCACTTCTATAACTTATCTACAAGTTGATTAGAAAGATCTCCCTAAAGTGGTAGGATAAGAACCTGGGGAGCCAGCGACACCGGCAGGTTGTAGAGAACCATAGTGTTTATAATAAATAAGTCTCAAATATCATACTTAAGCTGCGACCTCGACTGAATTCACAAACCTGAGTCACTTCTCTTATATATTTCAAATGAAGTTTCTACATTTTTAAGTATCTTTATTACAATAAAACCCAACAACAGATGCTTTCTCACTAGGAACACTATGGGGGGGGTCTAATGCCTGCTATTGTTTGTAGTCTTGGAAATGATAAAATAGAGGCATATAGGCACCAAGAGTCAAAACCTAAAAACACACAAAAATGATGAGACTACGAGGTAAAAGCCGTGCGTCCTGCTTGACTTAGAGGCCAGGGGGTTTAAGGGACATTGTTTTACATACCATATCCTCCATGCTGGACAATGTAGCATGCAACTTCAGGTGCGAGTCAGGTGAGAACACGTAAGCCATCAAGAGATAAAGCCCCCAATGGACATATTACTATATTAGAAGAATACTGTTATTAGGAATTGATTGATGGCCCAATACTGTGCGGGGTGATCACGGAAATGGAGACAATGTGCCAAAATAAGGAATAATTTACTCTATCCTTTACAGTACGCCAATCTGTGATGCTCTAAAACCACAGAGTTAGAAGGACTTGCAACCTATCATTGTATCCATCGTATTACAGCAGAACATGAAAAGGTAATAATTACACCCTACTATCATACTTATGAACTATAATACGCGTAAAGGCTGCAATTAATATCATTAGGCACCCTTTGCCTAAGCCTAAGCTGCCCAGTCCAAAACCCTGGATTGCACCGCCACGGACAAACCCCACACTTCAAATCACGTGCCTGAATTCTCAAGTTCGCTGCCCCTCAAATCAATAACTTCATCGCCTGCAGCATCCCTTCTCAAACCTCGCAACTACTCGTAGACCAACCCCTCAACGCGCATTTCTTTCCCCCCTGTTCATGGGAAGTACTCGCTTAGCCATCACTGCGGTGAAAGAACTCCCATCCCTCCTTACAGAGTTGTGCTGACTAGTGCTATTAATTAATAAGCCCCCTGTTTTCTTGATTGACGGTCTTCCATCTTCACCGCGACCATCCGATGACGGACGCGGAGTCATTTTACGATAAGCTTTTGGCATCACTAGCGATCCCTAGACCCAAACTTGGCCCGCAGGATGAGGCGGAAAAGAGTGACTCTGGAGCCGAAGCATCCACCATGGAGGCTCTTGAGGGACCAGATAAGACGAATGGTTTAAGCTCTGCAAGCGGTTTGGTGGGTATCCAAGATGGTGGTGGGGGACCGGCGGCTTCAACATCACCAATTGAAACGCGTGGTTCTGGATTAGGTGAGGGGGAGGAGGCAGCTACTACCCGTGTTGGGGAATGTCGTGATAAAGTTCTTCCGGATGCCCCACCGCTCGAAGAGCCGAACAAACCTCGCCCTCCGGTCAATTTACCATCACCGGAGTTACCGAAGCCGAGCTCTACAGGTGCTCTAAAGGTACGGACCTCTGCTGCACTGGAGGCCGAGTTACGTCGGCGATTGTTGGAAAGTGGGTTGAGGAAGCGAAAATCCTCTTCTGAGCCCGAGGCGCCTGTACCTCTAACAACAGCACCGGACGAAAATGCCGAAAAACGTCAAAAGCTACAAGGCCCAGGAGACAATTTACGAGGCGGGAGTGCACCTACTATTTCGGAGGATCGCGTTCCAGAGCCTGATTCTCTCGGCCCCGATAAGACGGCAGAACTACGTCGAAGATTGCTGTTCGAGCGCAACGCGTACGAAAAACAGAAATCGTCCGCACAAAAGCCCAGCGCCGCCCCGCTCACAGAACCAGCCAAGCCTCTCAGATCGCAATCACCGATTAGCATCTCCTCTGATGATGACGATCAACATACTACTAAATCCTTGTCACATCCTGTATCTCTTCCCCCGAGGCCCCCTCCACGGGTCGGTTTTAGGCTGAGAATCTCAGTTCCTTTCGCCGCTTCAGCAAGTGGATACCTTGTTATGCAGACAGAGGAGTTGCCTTTGAGCACTACATTGACCAGCATCATCGAGTTATTTGGCCCCCAGAATGACCGGGATCATTTGTATTTCCCGCATTCGAAACCCAAACCTTCTCAGGATGCTACGAAAGCTGAGGGTAGTGATGAGGGGATAGAGGAGGAAGATTTGGGGCAAAGGTTCTACTATGAACCTGAGGATTCTGAGACAGAACCTCAAGGAGAAGCTACTGGACAGTCGATTAAAACCCCAACAAAGAAACCAAGCGAAACCAAGCCTAAATCACAGAGTAGTTTAAACGGTGGAGCACCTGAGTTTATACCAGCCGATAAGAAGGAAGGACCCAATGAGCCTGCTAGTTGGGCAGCAGGACGGAAGACCTTAGAGGATGTTTGGACTGGAGGGAACCAAGAGGTCGAGTGTGTACTGATTCGGGCAGGGGAATTAGATCATCATGAACAAAGTCAAGCCGGTGAAATGTATACGGATGGCGAGTGCTTTCCGCAAAATGGATGGGGAGGCATGAGAGATTTTCTACCGACAGGGAAGCAATCTGATGGGGAATCCCAGGGACAGTGGGGGTTTGGTGCATCTGGGTTCCCCCCGGACAACATGAGTTACGGATACCCGAACCAGCAGTGGACAGGGCCATACCTCGATCCGAACATGCCCAGTCCCTCGACACCTTGGTTCCCGCAACAAAACTTCCCTCAGCAATCGCCAGCCTTCCTTTCATCCCAGCAAGCACAACCTGACTTTCCACCGGAAGGCGGTAATGGCCCACAGGCCATGCACTGGATACCTGGACACACGGATTACACTACCGCAGGCTGGATGTACGGTTTTAATGGAACCGCCGATGCCTCGGTTCCACAAGAGTCCCCCACCATGGGCGATGGGGCACCAATCCCCCCAACTCCCGAATCTCGCAGCGCACCCGGTAGCGCAAAGAAACGTATTAGGGGCGGCCGGAGAAAGAAAGACAGAGGGAAACCCGGTCCGATTAGTAGTCCGGGAGTAGCCAGGACCGGTGGACCACCACGCCCCGGCCACTGAATGGGTATTTGTCCTTTTTTGATCCCTTTTCGAGCCTTGAGTTTTGCCTCTACTTACGAGTCTTAGTTCCTCTTCCATTCCCTCCCACCTCCCTCTCGCTACTTTTACTTCGGCTACACCTCTTCATTGCAAAGATCAAAGGTACAGTATCGTCATGACCTAAGACCAAATAATGAGTACTACTGATCATTCTCCACTGGCTTGTACCTGGATTTCTACAATTTCTTCACCCCTCCTTCCACCTAGCATGTTTTTCCTTCATATACCTTTATCATTTGTAACGCCCCGCTCCACAGCGGCTTCCATTTGTTTCCTCCCACTTTGTCTCCACTTTGGAATGTCAAAAACAACTTTGTTGGGCACATTCTTCCTAATCCTGTCCGACCTTCTTTCCCATTCTCTGCTATCCATAAGTAACGCTCTGTTCCAATTATTAGCGGCATTCGCGTTGGTTTTGTAGTGTAGACTTACTTTTCTGTTCCTTTACAATACAGATAGCATGGTTTAGTGGGCGGGTGGGTTCGTGAATTGAGATCGTTTCATACCTACCCTATCCTGCAAATTAGTTTGTTCGATGGAAAACGATTTACTGCTTGTGCTTCGATGTGATGGTGTTCGAATACCCCGCCTCATTGTTGACACACGGGGAGGAGCCTGATACGCGACCAATCAGAATCGGTGAACCGGAGTGGAATGGTTTCAGCCCTGTCGACACTTGGGCCACCATATTTCCTGAAATGGACAAATGCTCAAAAGGGTATTTTGCACAGTATTATTAGTGCTATATAGAAAGATTGGGGTGAGAAGAAGTGGGGTAGTGGTGGGAGTCGTGGCGGTTGGTTGGTTGGTTGGTTGGTTGGGTTAGGGATTACTTCGGGCGCTACAATGATTGGAAAATAGTCTGGTTGTGAGATGAGTGTGCGCACTGTGCAGTATATGTGGAGTTTTAGATGTTGATTACTTGGCCGCAAGATTTATAGAAGTCCACCCACTAGGGGTATTTTTTTGGTTTGGCCGTGTTTCTAAGAAAGTAGGATAAAATATTAGTATTAGTGTAAGTGAGTGATATGGTGGAAGTGGTTCTTGTATCATAGTGTGCTGTAAGACTGGTAGATTGTTCGAGTGATGGTACATGAAGACTACTTCTAGTTCTGGTCGGTGATACCCCGGCTACCGTTGCATGCAGGAAACAAGTGAATCCAATCTAGTCTGGCAGGTAGCTCATAGGAATTATTAGCATTCCTCGGGCTATGTATAGTAGTTTTGTATCCTGCTGTACGGTAAATGAGCGCACAAAGCACCAACTTCTCTTTTGAAAATTTCACTGAGGAAGGCAAAAGAGGCCCCCATCGAATTTATGGTATAATACCGACAACAACTTTGGAAGGTACATACTGTACATACCACCCTTCCCATTAAAATCTCGAAATACAGCTTTCAGAGATGGGATAAAGTATTTGTTCCCGAGTTTACATTCTATGAAATACCTAACTAGCATAGAGGTTAACATTTCGAGAGCCAATCAGCTCCCTGTCACACTTGGCAGCCTAGGAGATCAATTTGCGCTTATTATACATTGAGTTATTATTGAATGATCCGCTATGTATCATAAGGCAAGATAATTTAAAAAAATCCCGCTCTATGGCGGTGACTGGGAGACTGAAAATCTTAGCCTTCCTCAATAAGGCTGTAAGGCAAATCAGAACTGCTACTGGGAGGTCGAAGAATCCAGGTCTAAACCTTAAGGTTGGCTGGTGATCGGCGGAGTGTAGTAATATTATGATAGCAGAAAAAAAGAATCTTTTTGATTTCATTCGTCCTGGAAGAGCAGCTATGGGTCCTGAAGGCTAGAGAGGCTTTGGCTATATTCGCTCTGGCATGGTATGCTCTCAATATTTATTGCCTCGTATCATAAACGCTTATTTTTTCCTGGGAAAAAGTAAGGTATTCATGTGAGATTTGCGGACACCGGACAGGTGCAGAACGGCTACCGGCAGGATAAATTGGTGATGTTGGAATAAGGTCTACCTAATACTATTCTTATACTGTATGTATAATATAAGAAAAAAAAAGGATTGGTGAAATGGCCTTGTATCAAGCACTGCAACCCTTATACTATAATCACCTGCTTATTAGAAACCTGCTATCTATTCCTTGCAGTGCTCTGTATCTGTCTCTCTCCTAAAAGTAAATATTAGGGCATTAACCACCCTCAGCCCTCCCCTCATAGCTAAAACAAAAGTGGCCCGCCAGGCATTTTTTTAATGATGCTCGACGACATTCACTTAGCCGGGATTCCAGCTTATGGCGGTCCTTGCTTCAAATTAGTACTATACTGACCAGTTCCTTAGCCATCAGACCGTCGGGACCAGTCGATAACGATCCCTCCCCTTCGAATTTTGTATCATGGACAATCTTCCTTAGACGGGTGGTTTTTAATGGGAAAAAAAAAGTTTGATATCAATATCAGGCAGTGAAACCCTCATAATATTACCTTTTTTCTTCTTCTCTGCCCACGCGTTTATTGCTCCCCTGAGCCTTCCAATATTGCCTCAGTTTTACATAGTATGATATCATATCTATTATCATCACGACCAGTGATTTTTTTTAAGGCCCTTTGCGCCCACCTGTTGTACTGCAGCAAATTCCGTGGGCAACCACACCCCCCACTTCCATTGCAATTACTCCTACTAACTTAGCACCACAGGATCTGATCACGTTATCATGGGATCAGATCGAACCTCTCAGGATCGCGGCAGTGTTTTGTACCAGCACAGTATTATACAAGTACTCCCACAGCCGAGTTGAAGTCGGGCACCCAAGGCTGGCGGCGATCGTCAGGCCAACAGGGATTTTTATAACGCTATCGTATGGGCGAAGTGCGGAATTCAATACAATACTCTCGAATCAATATATATATCGCCTACACGCTAGGCTTTCACGATTCCTTTCGCTGGTGAGTCCCCACGCCCTGGTTCGGGAATGTATTAACAGCATATTAATGACACACTGCAGGGGGTAGAATTCATCGTGCTTACACCGGAATTCCTTGAATGGTGGCTTCCTTCCCCAATCCTGGATCCTGGATCCTGGATCCCCGCCATACTGCTGAATTCAGTGCCGCGCCCAATAAGATCCCACTAATCTCTATTGGTCCGATGACCACTACTAGCTTTAGGTGCAGGATGCACCGGAGGGTGCGTAAGATAAAGTGAGGGAGTCAGCCTATTGTAAGTAGGGCTCATACTATTGAACAACCGGTGGTGGGGGTTCCCTGCTTGATACATATCATAACACGAGGACTCCATCTCTTGCCTTGCCCCGCGATGCGCTGTTTCTCTCACCGCGCAGCCTCACTTTCTACTTGTTTGCCTTCTAGTCGCAGGCTCGCAAAACATTCTTCAACGTTGGTACCTGCGGCACTCGTCACCTTTTCCAATCATCCGTGGTATCGATCCGGGATTCCGGCATGCTTTCGGACTGGCCGATAAGCAGGCATTTGGGGTGGGGGCCAGCACAGCGCACAAAGATAGAGGACTTTTCGAGCTGCTGGTGCTTGGCTATCATAAACATAACCTGTCTAGGAAGGATGTTAGAAAATCTATTAGCGAATGAGGCTCTGCAGAAGGGGTGGAGGATTTCTCTTCAAGTCATGAAGGGTAGTGGGGAATGAGATATTGTGAGTGGCCTCGATACACTGGAAGATTGTGTCTAGTTGACTATACTAGTAGAGTGGAATGCGAGAGGAGGAAATGCCCCCGAGCTTATTTCTACACTACTCGGGAGTGATAAATATTCAAAGCTCCTTTTCGGTTTGAGACTTATGTTGTCATACTTGTGCTCTTTTCTCTCTTATGGCCGCTGACTCTCTATCTTGCTTCGGTAGGTGCTTGTATACTCAAAAGCCGTGGGATCCGAAATCGAACGGAAGCCTGCTACGATGGATTGAGGATTCTTAGACTGCAAGGTGTCTCAAGTCAGTCGAAAATTTGGGAAACTGCTTGACCGCTTTCCACGGTGCTGCCATGGTACAGCCGGGTTTCAGCTACCGGTTGACCCATCCCGCTGTGCAGTATTAGTTGGAATGTGGGGGTTCTAGGACTATCATGACTTCCGGTGAGAGGAAATATTCATTGCAGCCAACCCATCCTCCTGAAGCTTAATCTGCTCTATGTTAATTGAGCTTAAGGCTCGTTAAGGATCATATGCTTTACTCCGGACATAAGCACACCTTACCATAATTCCGGGGGATTCATTGTCCTCAGGTCCTTCCAGTAGACCCATTGTGAGGTGTATTTTGTCTGCCGCCCCCTCTTCAATATTTGCTAATGTTGAATATTATAGCTGTTTCCGTATTCGGGTTAGTTGAAGTGCACTCGGCTCCAGCCTTCCTTATCTCGTTTGGTTGCTAGCCTCCCGCAGCGCATCCGGCCTTAGCGCATTCAGTTTAGGCTTACTACCTTGTCCCACCTTGAGCTTTCGGTTAGCTATCGATACTGGGGTATTTACCGGACGAACTTGGTCCGTTAGACGCTGGTTCGCTATGCCTCGGCTACGAGTAAAGTACTCGTACACACTCGATGAAGGCAAGAGGTCTGTAGAGGATCGTGTGCCGTGGAAGCCTAAATAATTGAGCCTTGTGCCATGTAGTCAGAGGTTCCCCCTCCGGAAGTGGATCAAAAGCACAGCAAAAGCAGCTCCTTTCTCCTTCCGAGAGGGTAGTAAAAGAGCTCTTCCGGACCTTACTGAGAAAGGAAAGGCTCAACCACATACGGTAGCACACGGTTCAATTATTCGGGTTTCTAGGGTGTTTCATTAGTCTATTCAAATAATTAAGCGCGCAATCGACAAATTGAGCATCTCCTGCTCCACTTCATGTCGCTTATCGGAACTCTGCCTACCGGTAAACGCATAAATCCCCACAACGCCTACCGAAGATCTCTATACTGTTTGAACAATATAGCACCAGACCTAATGCAAACGGCCCGTACTGTCGGACATGAGAATGGACTTGTCATGGGATTGCGGCAAAAAGATGCTATATGCATATTGGAGGCGTGACCAGGTCCTCGCCATGTATTCAAGTCCCTCGTTTTCCTATAGCCCTTATCAAGAACAACGCCCTTCTCCACACCTTACGCGAGATTCCTCCCGCAGTACCGTACTGTAAATTAAGGTTGTATCTTGCAATACCAGAAAGCAGTGTCTCGCACTATAAACCCTGATGCTGTCAAGTAAACGGCGTCGTTTGCCATAGGAGTGTAGCCGTAGAAAACGCCGATTGACCGAATTTCCGTATAGAAAAGGAGGGCGGTTCGATAAAAGACTCCCAAACATGGGGCGTTGGTAGCATATGAAAGAAGATTATGTGCACGAGGGCTCCACTCAGGGGGGGCAAGTTCGATCCACGATATTCCTATTCTTATTCCAAATGCCGGGAGCTAATCGTGTATTAAAAAGCTCAAATTGTGCTTTCTTTTCTCATCGTGACCCCATCACCTTGTCTCTCTATCGAGATTTAAAGTGTTTTTTATATCACGCTCCCCCGGCAAACGCCGTCCGTTTGATGCGCTGGAAGATATAGCACTATCCCATACCGTATAACCTCAAATGATTATCGAACCGGGTGCTATGATATGTAGTTGAGAATTGCCTACTTTAGAAAAGGGGGCGAAAAGCACCGTAAAAAAAATTGTTGCTCAACCCCACCCCGAGAAATACAAAAAAACCGCAAGACCTTACTGGAGGAGGAGGAGGCAACTCCAACGACATAGCACACGGTTCGATTATTTGAGATCATACGGCACCGCATCGTGCTCAGGGTAGGTGGATCAAGTATTGAGACCGACAGGGGAATTTGTAAGGGAACGAAATGGGCGTAACTTAACAGCGCAACTCCCCAGAAAATGTACCGCATTATCTGGTTAAGCTCGTTTTCACGCTAAGAGGTCAAAAGAAAGTGTGGCGGAATACATGAACTTCTTTGAGCAGAGAGTTTCCTTTAGGGGCAGTATTTTCGTAATATTTACTGTGGGGTGACCTTTGCCATCGATTTAGAGGAAACAACTAGCCCGGAAGGGTTACTTTGTGAAAAATGCTGACTCACACCTTATTCTGACCTCTTAGCGTGAAAACGAGTTTAACCAGATAATGCGGTATCATAACAAAAGTTACCGAATATTGCTTTGGTCCATATGAGATTTAAATTAAAGACTTCACAAAATACAATACCCAACTCTATCCTTATTCTCCAAAATGAAGTAAAAGTAATTACTGTACGCTCGGATAACAGGTTGTCCCAATACTTTACCCATCAAACCAAAAATCTCTACGAGTGATATCAAATGAAGCTACCGTTTTTATTGTTATTGTTTAAATGAATTTATTTATTTCCGTCTATGGAGGGGGGGGAAACAATTGAAAGGCATAGACGGGGGGTATGTATAAAATCGCAGGGAATAAAGATATAAAAGCAATGGGCATCCCATCGTGGGGGGTTAAGAATAGTAGCTATACATGTACCTAAAGTGATAAAAATAGAATATTGAAAAAACGCTTTTTTTTTTTTTTTTTGCCTTTTGTTATTTTCTTATGTTTTTTTATTTTTTTATTTTGTTTTTATTTTTTTTGTTCGTTTGTTTTTTATTTGTTTGTTAGTTGTTAGCGGTACCGATCGGGCTTCCTTCTTATTTGATTCGCTTGCTGATCCCGGCAGGGGGGGTATGTAGCAATCGAATAATTCCCGCGGATTTAGTTCCAGCACCGTTGAGCGTTGGGGTAATTTCCCTGCTTATAAGTCCCGGCAGGCATGGAGGACTGGTTCTCCGCGAATATCTTAGCTCTGCGCATCTTGAGGTGCCTCTGGTGCACTAAAACAGAGGGGGAGGGGGTGTCAACCGAGTAAGGGTATGGAGAAGAAGGCGGTGTCTCCGGCTCGGGCGTGCGCCATTTAAGAACGATGGGCAATCCAGAAGGCGGGAGCCCGAGGTATGCATCGACGGCCGCTCGGCGGGCTTTAATGGCTTCGATCTCCTGCTTCTCCATCTCGCCGCGATTCTTGTTTTGGATGGACTTGCGGGTGTGGATGATGAAGCGGCGAGGACTGCTCCCGGGCTTGTGCGGGGAGGGCGTGAAGAAGTGCTCGGTGTTGGCGTTGTGAACGTCGAATTGAGCCGGGATGGGAAGGGTTGATTTCTCGAATACGGGGGACTCGGGTGTGACGGGGTCTGAATCGACTGGGTGGCGGAAGCGGTTTGGCGGGGTGACGGAAGAAGAAAGGCTTTCTGGGTGTCCGGGCTCTTGTCTCTGAGGTGTTGGGTGGAGGGGGTTCTCACAGACAGTGAGAGAGAGATCGGCTGGCTTCAGTGGTCCTCCACGTTTGGCTTCCTCCCCAATAATGCCGTGGCCTGCAGCTGGCTCGTATATGAACGGTTCAAAGATTGATGGCTCCAAGATGTCGGAAGGGGGAAGGATTCGGCCGCGCTTGTCTACCGGGGGAATCCCATAAATTCTAGCTCTCAATAATTCATGAGGATCTGCCAAAGGCTCGGTGAAAGTCGACATCTCATGGCGGTATTCGGCGGGCGCGGGGTAGTCTTGCTCCACGGCATGGTGCACCTCCACGAATTCAGGGGTGGCTAGATACACGTTCCGGTAAGAAGTTATGTGGGAGTTATTTGGGGTTGGCCAGCCAAATATATCCTTGTTTGTTCCGGTTAATTGTTCCCTACCCTCGTGCCCGCCGGGGGGGTAGTAGAAATTATAGGGTATCCCATCCACGACTTCTCCCTGCTGAGACTTGTGATGCCAGACCCAATCCGGAAGCTGCCAATGAAGCGCACCCATGGCGTCCACCCCGTAGCCGTGATACAGGTAATTTTCCTTCGCGATTTCGTCACAGGTCATTTGAAGGATGGCTGATCTTGGAGGAGTTGGTTGGGGAGACAAAATCTCTAGGGGTGGACCATCTGGAGAACGAAAAATCGGTTCGTCGGGAGAGCACTCCAAAGAATTGACCGAGCTCTCTGACTGATCTTGAGAGTCGTCGTAGAGATCCGGGGTTCGGGAATCTCCTGATGGGGTAGAAGGATTGGGTATCTGCTCCATGGACCCTTCCGAAATCTGGTCGGCTTGAGAGTCCCCGGCTGAGCTGAGGCGTTCCTGACACCGTTCGTTCCTGCGAGCCCTGAAGAATGCCGGAGTGCGGCTATACTGTTCGTATCCATGGGCTGTCGACGCATCCATCATGAAGTCACCCGAATTCATCTTCTCGGCCATCTGGGCTTTGAGTCCGGCAACATAAGCTGCAAGTCCATTCATTTTCTCCACCGCCCATGTCTTAGTACTCTCTGAAGAAGACACGTGACTAGTACGATCCTGGACGTCATCCTGCTGTTTCTGCTCGTTCGAATAACACTCCTCGGGCGCTTGCTTATCGATTAGAGCTTCTTCAACATCAACTTGCTCTCTCCCATTCGCAAAGGTATCATCACGATAAACAAAAGGGGGCGGGCGGGTGGTGTGAATGCTAGCAGGCATGGGCTCTTCGTAACGTGCGTCGAGGGTGGAGTTGTCTGCGAATTCGGCGGGATGGTAGGAGAATCTATTGAATCTAGCGCTTTGTTGTTGCTGATGCTGATGCTGCTGCTGGCTCCATTCCTCTTCCTCCATATACATCTTCCTGAGCGCCGCCGCTCTGAGATTTTCGACTTGGACAGTACGGTAAAGCTGACCGGCAAGTTGCCTCTTTTCCTCCTCAAGTTTAAATCGCTTTTGATGCGCGGCCCAACCCCTCAAGGAAGTAAAGTATTCCGGGGCTAGCGGGGCTGGAGAATTCGTGTTAAAGGCGGAGTGGAAAACGGTGTCTTGCGCGCACGGCGGTTGGGAACCCTGCAGGCACTCGTTCCTCGCGGCGGAACACGGATTGAGCCCCTGAGGGTGAGGGGATTTCATTCTCTGGTTGAACGACATTGGCAATGCTTTCTGTTGATCATGAGATGTGTAAGTATGAGAACGCCTTTTGAAATAACATAGGAGGGTGTCAACGAACAGGAGCGCTGAGCGAAACACTACACTAACAGTGACTTAATAATCGTTAATTCAAGCGGCGATTTTGTTTGGTCTGTTCGTTGAACCCTCCTTGAGATATTGGAATATCGGAAGGCGAGGAGATGTAATGGATGGATGGATGGATGGATGGACGGACGGCGGCAGCCGGAGGAGATAATAGGAGATGGAGTGCGGGAGTGCGGAGGGAAAGTGGGCGGAGATAAGGTAAGCAGGGAGGAATATTGGAGGAGGGAAAGTGGTTACACTGAAGGGTTGAGTTCAGTGCGGGAAGAAAGTAGAGAGTGGGTGTGTGGAGGTTAGAAGAGAGAAGGGAAGGGGGGAGGAAAGGAAATATATAGAGGGAGAGAGAGAGAGGAATGGAGGCGGGGGCCCCAGAGATCACACTTGAGGCCTGACTTAACCTAACCTTTTCGTTTGTATTTTCACACCAAAAAACAAACCACCCGCAAAAAAGCCGGCACTTAGGGCACTACAATGGTGTAAACAGCCAACGAGAAACAATGGGGGTCGCCCACACTGAACAGCATCCCCTCCAGAAACAATGGCGCATTGAAAAAAACGAATTGATTGGTGATTCAATGGGAAAGCGCGACATTCCCGCTCAATTGCTTAATATTCCCCATTCTAGATGCAAAACTAGTATCCCCATTCCCCCTCCCCATTCGCTGAAAGCCGTATGGTATCAATGGCTAACACCCGCCCTTCCTATTAAGTAATTGACCTTACTATTCAGATGTTAAAACGGGTCTTGTGATCTTTTATTGAGCTTCGTGCATATCATCCCCCCACGTCAATGGCAGCCTTCATCCTCTCAGCATGCCCCTTGCCAGGTTATGAAAATAGCTTCAATCTAGTAACTCCTAGTAGTGCTCAATAGTATCCTGAATTTCATTCCTCAATCCCGACCCTTGGAACTCCGGGTATGATGGCATAAGTTGGGATATATTCTCTCAAAAAGCGACATCACCCATGCTCACGCAGTAGCTTTAGAGGAAGAATATAGTCTCTTTGCTATAATAGTTTGGTTTATCGGTATTCCAGTATCACAGAGGCAAGTTAAATAATAATCTTGCCTCCAGGGCAAAAGGGTGCTGCCCTCGGAGTGGGAAATCCGTAGTAGATATGGGGTAATGGCCCTAGGTGATTCATAGAAATGCCCCGAACTTGAACTTATTCCGGCGGGCTGGCCTAGTAGGGATTTACTAGCCAGCGGCCGGAAGTATGTTTTTTATAACTAGCGTAAAATATAGGCGGTCCATTGCCAGGCAGTGCCTCGCGTTGTATGGCACTCAGGAATTGTTTGATAAGCCCGGAGGCGATAAAGGCGGTCGAGTGATGTGTCATGATCAGACAGAAGGATATATCTCATACAGAGGTCATCAGTTGTTGTCGAATGCCCCTTTGATACCGTGAAGGTGAGACTTCTTATCTTGTCCGGTCGCATGCGTGTATAAGCGAGATGCATACATACGGCTCCTAGATATTTCATGTCGGCGCATAAGATGAGAAAAAGTATCCTGGTGAGACAAGCCAAGACCAAACTCTGGTACTCGCACCGAACAGCACTAGTACAATCTTCACCGTATGATACTAACAACGGAACTGGGCGGGCGACGAACAGGGGTATTTGGTGGGCAAAAGGGGAAATCGTCAAGGTTAGAGTTACGAAAATTACTGGTAATATTAATCCCTGTTCGTCGCCCGCTCAGTTTCGTCCTTAGTACGGTGAAGACTGTATGATCTTAAATAATCGAACCGTGTGCTATGTTGTTAGAGTTGCCTCCCCTAAGTAATGTCCGGTGTTTTTTTGTTCTCTTGGAGGGGGGGGTTCCTGAGCAGGTTTTTTTTCCTCCCGCGATGGTTTTCGCCCGTTTTCTAAAGTAGGAAATTCTCAACCACATATTATAGCACCGGGTTCGATTATTTGAGATCATATGGTATCGCAAAATAATGTTACGGAATCGCATGCCAGTAGAGATTAGTCGCAAAAATTATAGTTAGGCCTTAGCTTGTCTCTCCCGGATAATCTTTTTCACCAACAATTTTTCTTCTGTTTGTTTGCCTGGGCGGGGAGCCAGACACGGATGATCACTCGGATATTGCATCGCCAAGGAGCTAGTGCTATGCAGCAGCGATATACTCGTAGAAGCTACGCGAAGAAAATTAAGAGTATCATACCGATGAGAATAATTGGGACTCTAACTCAGATGATCTTTAGATAAAGTAATATAGTGCTTTGCGGGGGATTTGCTTCGGTATTCTGGGGTAAAATTGTATTGCAAGCATAATAATAGGGACACCGTCGACCGTTTGAACCTTTCACAAGAAATAGTGGAGTATTTGGTTTAGCTCAGATGAGGTGATTCCCGGAAAATCTCATTAATTCGTAACGTTTTTCTTCGGGAAAAGCAATACACCAAGGCTTACCCCAGAGATGCGAGAAAAGTCACAAATTATGGTTCCGCACGATTCGCAGGGCGCAACTAGAGGATGGTTTGAATAACAACAGAGTTAAAGGCAGGCCTCGTGCTATATAGCTAATTTATATACGTCTACAAGCAACATATGTTATCATACTTTATAACATCAAGTCCCCCTACCACCACCTCCCCCGCAAAGCACCCCCCCACAACCTCGCCGCAGCGCTCCAAATTCTACCCACTCGGTCAGCCGCCTGTACCACAAACTCCAGCGCAATACAGCTACCCACTCACCCACCAATCCATTCGGAAACACCCCAAACAAGCCCACCAGCCCACCCCTTCATTACAGTCCACTTCGTACGCCAGAATCCAAGCCCTTCGAGTCGTGCTTCGGTACCGGCGATAGCGGCTCTACGATGTGCGGCAGATAATCCCGTCTCCAGGACCGGGAAAAAAAAGAGTCGGGGGGTTGGAGGAGAGGATGATGGGGTTGCTCGGTTTGCGATTTGGTGGGAGGGCATTCGGAGTATCTGAGAAGTAGCGGTTAGGTTAGTTGGAGGCTGTTAGATATTGTGGGGGAGAAGACTCAGCGGAACTTTGTTGGAAAAATGAAAACCTGGATAAAGGTTTGGTCTGGTCGGACTTTGTTTTAGCCGTGGTGCTGGTGGGAAAACATTGAGGGGGGGAGGGAGGGAGGGGAGGCGAAAGGGGAGGGACTTTAGTATTGGATGTCATCTACTGAGGGTTGATGATACCGTAACCTACGGAATTCGCTATAATACAGGACGGGTACGGCATGAAATCGCTGGATGCTCTAGGATATCACGAAATACTGGGTTTGTTGATCGAAGGAACCGGACATCGTTTGGCAAGTCAGAATTCTCGCGATACCAAATACACTACTGCTTGTGGAATGAACTGGAACAGGGACTACATAATTAAGTAACACCCCCTTGAATTATGGCACCGCCGACAGCACAGATAGTGGCGACATGCTAACTAAGGTGATTTGAATAGTTCGAGGCCTGCGAAATTCCGCCAGCCTTACACAGACGGGGGTTATAATTCCTCGAGGTTTCCGATCGGAATCGTAATATTATACTTGATTTTTAACACTCGCATTGACCCAGACAAACACAATCACGACCATTACTAATCTCATAGGAATAGACCAAACACCTGATAGTCCGCGAGAACAAATAGGGGAGAAAGGGTAAAATCTCTAATTATGATACCGCACTGCCGCCGACCCACATCTCCAAAAGATACCGATTCACCCGAATCCAGCCGGCTAGGCTTGGCGGCTCATCCTAGCTATCCATATACGCTACCACACACAGCACAAACGATCCAACCTTAATGGTATAGAGAATAACTGAAACTTCCGACTCTACTGTCATCGAACTCAGTATACGCCGGCACCATCTCCCGTCCGTAATGCCTCTTCCATGACCCGCGCAAGATCATCTCAACGACCTTATGCCCGGGGTAGGGCCGATCAAACGTGCGATCCAACGGCGAGCGACCTTCGCTATCTAGGACTGTGAAGTCCGCGCCCATTGCCAGCAATACCGCCGCGGTAAGATAGCATCCGCGACTAGCAGCCCAATGAAGCGCGGTATGTTTGTTGTTGTCAGGAAAATCAACCTCAGCACCCGCATTTATGAGCATGAGTGTGCACTGGCCTTTATCCTCCGATACCGCGACGAAGTGTAACGGTGTAGCGCCCCAGGGGTTCCGGTGGTTGACATCTGCTCCCAGGTCCAATAACTTCTTTAGGGCCCCCGGGTAGGGCCCTCGCGCCGCCCGGTGGATGAGGGATAAGTCGGAGATGTCCTCCGCATGAATGTCCTCGCCATGGGAGACGAGTAGTTCGATTAGTTCGGCGGAGGGTCTTGAGAAAATCGGTCTGTAGCGTGGGTCGTTTCCGCAGGGGTTCGCGCCGCAGTCTAGGAGGATTCGGGCGCTTCCTAATTGATCCAGCGCGCATGCCCTATATAACGGTGTCTCCCCCCCGATGCTGCCAATGTTTGGATTTGCGCCCCCCTCAATGAGGAGCCTAATAATCTTTTGGTTATTGCAGGCGAAGAATAGCGCGGTCTGTCCATCAGGGGTCTGAGAGTTTGGGTCTGCGCCTAGCCGCAACAGGAGCTGTACCCTTTCGACGTCGCCCTCCTGAGCTGCCCGATGGAGTGGGATTTTTCCGAGAAAGTCCGGGGCCGAGAAATCTGCCCCGCGGTCTCTAAGCATGCACAAAAGCCGTACGTTTCTCGATGAACGTCGATTATGTAGGAGGTGGTACACTAGCGTTCCAGTTCGGAACCCGGCCTTGGTAACATTTGCCCCCGCTTGGAGAAGAAGGAACGATATTTGATCGTGGCCCGATGCTATTGCGCCCCGGAGAGCTTCTGGGTCGACCTTTCCTTCGTTGTCCAAGCCCACTCCTTTTGAAAGTAAGAGCTTCACTAGCGGCACATGTCCTCGAAGCGCTGCCCATTGCATTCTTGTCATCGCCCCACTGCCGGGAGGGATCAGGGCATGCTGGTGGAGAAGTGGAGTGAGCAGAAAGCATAGGCCCTTATTCGCGCGGAGGAGCTTCGCAATAGTACAGCTATCGAGGTATCCGCCGATTATAAGGATGAGTTCGTTCGGAAGACGGCCAAGCGACATTGAAGGGCTGTAACTGAGTTAGGATGAGGTTAAGATAAACTCTTGGAGGAGTACTTGCCAAGCCTGATGTTTCCTTGGTTGCTAGACGCGAGCTGGGTAGAGATCCAAGGTAAGACAACCGAATTCCCCGCCAGGAGAGACTTTGAGGTGGTCCACAGAGCTGGTGGCGGGTGTCCTGATTTACGACATTCCTTCAGGTTCTTATAAAGTTACTGAACTAGGCTATCCGTAAGGTCATCTCAGCCCTAAGCAAGTTTTCTCCCTGCGATAAGCCTTGCTAATAGTTACAACTACGTCATAGTACTGCACATTACTTGTAATAAGAGCAAGCAACGCGCTGCGCGCTTATATATGATGGCTCAGAAAAGTTTAGACAGAGCCGGAATTAGTGCCATATCACGCCATACTCCGAGTGAGACTAGAAACCCGGACACCTACGACCAAAAACAACGAGGAAAGACACATTTCAGAAATTTGAGGAAAACGAGTTCCTGCGTAACCAGGACACCGCAAACGAATCTATCTCGGGAGTTGATATCTCAGACTTGCCAGGGCTTTGGGTGTATCTGTACTGTATCGTACCATACTTGTACTATCGGTACGGATTCGCGATGCAGGGATCGCCTCGAGACATACGGTAGGCTCCCATCTCACTGAACACTCAAGCCCGCCCTCCAGCACCGTAGCCCACCCAGCCTTATAGGCAGGCTTCCATAGAAGGAGGGAAAAAATAGTTTATTGCCGAATAATCCCCACAGCGGGATTTTAAAAATAATTGCAACTAAGGAACTTTGGAGAGAAAAAATATCCTCCGACAGCAGTTGGCCGCAAATTCGATAGGCTGCCTCCCGGGCACCCGGGGGGGACCCCCACCCGGATAAGTGTTGATTGGTGGGTTTTGATTATGTGGGGAAGCGAGCGGCGGTCGGAACGGTAGCCACGGTTCACCCAATCAAACTACGGCAGGCAAACCACTTGAACGCTTCTTATTTGGGTTTAGCTGCTGGGTTTCCCGGGAGGCCGCCTGTGTGTCTGGAATGGGAGGCGGCGGCAACGGTCGTCGCTCGCAGGTCCGCTCCCTCCCACTGCCACACCGGATTTTGTCAAAAATTTTCCCACGTATCATACATACGATACTCAGATGTTCTCTTATCGACGACTGATGACAAGCTGCGAGTGTTAACAAGGGGCAGCCGGTGTCGAACATTTCGAGTGCTTGACCTGCGCCCGAGTAAAACGATCGTGTATGGAAGAAACTTGACGAAATCACTGATTGTGCGATAAATCCGCAACTTTTTTATTTTCTCCAGACGGACAGTACAACGGCGACCGTACCGAACGAACCGCGACACCACCGTAGACTCAATTGAATTCCGGGACAAAAAGGAGTTTGGGGAATTTGGAGGAAAAATGCGGGGGGGTTCAGAGATAGGTTAGATGTTTGATTTGTGAAAAAGGGTGGGAAGGGACGGCCATATGGGTACGGTATCCGAAATTCCCATTGAAATAGTGACTCATGTGTACGGGTTAATCTACCAGGCGTAAAGTTTTTCAACTACTATGAGCTGCCTAAGGTACATAACTCAGGTTACAAGCAAATAGAAAAATAGTGACCGTAATAATACATACACGTATCCGATCAATCGGTCGTTAAGGTGTAAATGAAGTGGGTTCTACAATGCGTCAAAACCCCGGGGGGTAGAGGTAAGGAACAAAAGAGAGAAATTAAAAAAACAAGCGCCAGGAATACTGGTACCGTCACCAAATCCTCTTGGCCGCCATGCTATACCTCCTCACAGTCTCCAACCCTGGTCCCGGAGGAATCGGCCTTGAATCCCTCTCCAGTGCTAACCTTGCTCCTTCGGGATCATCAGCGTAAATCCATTTCTTCTGGTCCTCATTAACCTCAACGGTACCGAACCCGCCTACCCTTCTAGCGCCGGTCAGGAAGTTCATTCTTTCTCGATCCTTCATGCCCTTGTACCTTTGTCTAGCGAAGCTCAGTAGACAGATTCCCAGGACAACTTTAAGAGCAAGAAAAACGAGGAAGAAGCCTATGAAGAATATCAATAACATTGCAGTTGCCACAAGGCTGTCGGGCAGGGAGGTAGGGAGAGAGGTTGGAGAATGGCCAAGGGCCCGGCGGAAGAGGACATCGATGTTTGTTAAAGCTTCAGTTGTAGTGCGGGATGTGTGCGATTCGCTTAGAGAAGTTGTTGTTGAGGGTATGGGGAGTGGGGTCTGTGTTGCTAGAAACATTTGGTATGTTTGGAGACTAGCACGAATGAAGAGGCAAGCCAGGGGGATCACCGGTAGGCCAAGCCGCTTTGTTAGGTTTTGATCGGCAAATGCCTGCTCACCATTAGCTTGTGGAATAGAATTTGAAGAGAAGGAAAAAGGAAGGATACATGAGTGTAGTAGTCTTTGGATAAGACATCTAGGAATCTTTCGTACACAGCGGGGCGGGTATTGTTAAATTTGGTGATGTATGCATGCTTTAACCAGTCGACGAGCATTTCGCTTCCAAGAACTAGAAGGAATGGTCCCATCACTTGGCCAGTCCATTTGGGGAACAGGGTAAAGCTCTTGGGCATTATACCTGCCCCACTGGCACTGGAGGTGTCTGGCCCGGCTAACGACCACACACCCGTTTCGACGAGATTCCGTGATGCGATTATGATCAGCATCAACCATAACTGAAACCGCTCAACAATATCGGCACAGGTCAGTTGAAAGAGGTTTTCTTTCTCAAATTTCTTGAAGACGGTAGATTTGATCTCGACGAATTGAACCGAGAGGAGAAGTGTAACGAGAGCGTTGGAATATGAGTTCACAGCGACATTGAGGGTGATGACTTGATAGAATAAGGCCGTCGAGTGAGCCGCTGCGGTCGCCTGTTAGCCTACAGATCCAACATTCAGCGCGGGGCATAGAAATATGTTACTATTATAGGCCAAGCCTAATAGGAAGAACCCGAAGGGTCTCAATATCTTACTGCGCCCGTCCGGCCCGCGTTCAAGCGTTTCCTTAGAGAAGAGGCATTCGAAAATGTCCTGTCCTAACGCTGAACATAACTTATCGCTAATCTATCGGTTCCTAGGAATTAGGGAATGCTTGATCTAGAAAGGCGGGGAGGGCCCCGAACCTCTAACATGTTATATATGACATATAACTTGACACCGTTCTGACCTCTGATTGAATGATACATTCGACTAGCATCGAACCTCATTAGTATCCAACATGTACAAAAAACTACTAACCCTCTTAATATATCCGCTTTGTGGCTAGGCAAAAGGTCTGAAACCCTCGCTGCCTTCCTTCTAGCACTGAGAGGAGTTTTGTCTCCCTTGGATTTTTCCGACTTGTTCACATCCGCTTTAGTTGCGTTGCTGTCACTCCTGCTCCTGGGCTTGTGTCCTTTCACATCTCTTCTACCACGCGTGCAATGTCCCATTAAGCCCCCCCACCAAAAGGCACAGAGTAAGCCTAAAGCTCGCATAAATCGTAGTGGGAGAATTGTAAACATGTATAGCCAACTGTCTAAACAAGCGAGAGCTCCGAACCACAAGGCGCCCTCAAGTTTATGTGGAAGAAGAAGAACATTCATTATTCGCTCAATTGCGATCTCTGCAGTATCATCTGGATGGTGCAGTGGCGGGCCGTAGGTTTGTGTCGGCTGGTGCAATCCCGCTTGTGGCGGGGAGGGGGAATTCAGAGATGGGGAGGGGCTCGAGGAGGTTGGTGAGGAGAGAGCCAGAGATAAGTATGTTTGTAAAGGCAGGGGTGGGAACGATGCTGGTGTATGCGTGGCAGATTTTAAGAGGTGGGTAGTCGTAGGGGGGTGAGATCGTGTTGAGGAAGCTGTTCCATTCTCTCGATGCGTATGTGCTGAATTGTTTGAAGGTCTCGCTGACGCTGGGTCATTAGAACCATCGGAGCCGAGGTGTGGTGCCGGGGGAAATGTATCGGAGGTCTTTTGAGGAGAAATTGTAACTCCTGGCTTCTCGGTGGTTCGTCCTCGCTGCTGCTGGAATGGCCGGTTATTGGAACTTTGAGTATTGAGTTGCAGTGCGCGTGGGGACGACCTTGACCGTTTCATCCCCGGAGGGGCTGAAAGTGTGCGCTCCTGGGGCGTGAGAGGGGGGCGTGCGGCTGATGAGACCTTGAAGGTAATCGGTGAGGCATTGAACGGATTTGTTGTCGACCTGTGGCGTGACCTAGATGTTCCTGGCAATACAGGCGATGTAGGTAAACGGGTGAATACTGGAGAAGCTGGACGAAGCAAAACTGGAGGTCCGGGGTTGTCGCTGACAAGCTCCCCTAGCCGGGTAGGGGAGAGCTTAAGAACTTTATCAACTTCAGTAATAGGTGTTTCAACAGCCCGGGATTTGTCTTTGCTTTTGATTAGCTCCAAAGTCGGCTCGCCCATCTTAGACACCCAAGAGTCCTCAGACGAAGCGGTTGACGATGTATGTTGAAGCGGAGCTACTCGGCTGATCGACTTGGAACCACTATCCCGATTTCCGTTAGTGTTCCCCACTGATCCATTTCGCTCCATGCTGCCCTCTTCCGCTCTATGACGCCCCTTCAAGCTTTCCTGAGGCTGAGCGGAGGTGCCGTTCTTAAAAGGTTTGTCCCCAAGAGCATCATCGGGAGGCTGGAACTCGTGGACGGAGTGAATGTGAGGCGTCGCAGCAGCTGCACTAGTTAAATGGGGGCCTTCACAATGTTGAACCTCTGGGGCAGCATCGGAGGTCATTTTGGGGATCAAAGTGTTGGCCTTAGGCCTGCCGTTCCGGGCTCGGTCTTGTCGCTCAACTTGGCTCTCTTGAGGATTCGTGGTTTTTCTGGGAGCTTGTGCCAAGACCGCCAGGGATCAGTCCGGGTAACTTCACCTACTCGAGTAGAGTCCTCTCAACCACTCAGCGAATGACGTTTGCTCGAGCTAGGTTAAGCTCGTTTTCAGGCCAAGAGGTCAGAACAAGGCGTGAGTCAGCATTTTTCACAAAGTAACCCTTCCCGGCTAGTTGGTTGTTTCCTTTAAAGAGATGACAAAGGTCTCAAAAATGAGCCTCCACAATACTCGAGTACAAGCGCTCGAGTAAATATTGATGAAAATCCTCCTCGTATGATATCATAAAGGAAACTCTTTGCTTAAGGAAGTTTGTGTATTTCGCCACACTTTCTTCTGACCTCTCAGCGCGAAAAGAGCTTAACTAGAATAATGCGGCACTTGTACTACGCCAAGGGTTAGACTGACTTTTTTTCTCTTCACCGCGTTGAATGGATTCGTGTATCGTACTCGGGTACTGTCATACCTCGCTATCCCGGATGACAAAAATCTAAAGAATCTGTCCGGGAGAACGAGTGATCTGGGACAATAGGTCAAGTTTAGCTGTGAAATTTTTTTGAATTCGCAGTATTTCATACGGGACCGCGAGGTACCGTATCCGTCTAACTAGAGAGAGCGAAGATATCAAAATAATACAATTTTACATGATTGGTCTGCTGATCAATCCCTGTACTCGAGTAACTGTGGTGCGCGACTTCAACTCTGCCGCACGAGTGGACGAGTGGACTTGAACACAACCCCTATTGGATGATACCAAAATCCGAGCGAAAAAGCTGAATTTTGGCGGTAATCTATGAAATAGCAGTTATGTTCACAAACGTCATCCAATTGCGGGAGCACAAGGCCGGAAGCGCCAACGAATTAAACCAAACCATGATATCTTATCGCCCTGTCTGCCTAAGGTTACACAATGATCCCAACCACTTTTTTTTCAGCCTCCAACCAGACACTCCAGGGCAATTCACCACGCGATTGCGCGTAAGATCAACCGCCCATACAATGCCGTGTTTACTCGCGAAATTCGCTATCTCCCTCGGCCCACGATAGGTTTGGCTTGACAAGTTAGTGGAATTGAGCACACCAGTTAACGAGTTAAACACATCATGAAGGCGGATCTTTTATGGCAACGGGAAAGCACTAATCCTCTTCAAGAGCTTTTGCCTCTGGACCTGGAGATGAGAGGGGTGCCGGAGGTAGTGAATTTTACGAGCAGATACGGCACTCCATGGAATTCCGAGTACCCGGTGGTCGGAGTCTAGGGGAAAAAAATGCCTCGATACCATAGCAACACCAAGTCGAACAAACAGCTACCAGGAACGGACATGAGGAAGCAGTGAGACTCTTCCTACAACTGGAAGCTATCAACCCCGATGAGCCCGATGCATGGGACCGGGCAATACTCTCGGAGGCTGCTAGTAAGAGGTACAACGGAGTGGCGAAGTGACTTCTACGGCGGGGGGACATCGAATCCAACAAGGAAAACGCATGAGGCCGAACACCACTCTGCCCGGCCGCTGCGGTGGAGCAACTACTAATACGGGAAGGGGTCGGCCTGAGCATGCTAGATTACGCAGGCCAGACACCGCTCATGGATGCTAATATGAGGGGGCAGGGGAAGCAGTCGAGCTAGCGCCGGCGCGGAAGGATGCCAACCCCGATTGCCGATGTCGCCGTGATCAATCGTCACTCTTGCTGGCCGCTAAGAGGGGGCACGGGGATGTTGCCGCCATGGAGGTTTGACGCCCAAGGTGTATATTCATCCACGGCGCCCGTGAAAACAACGGAGGTGTTGCATCTCACCACATCCCTATGTTGACTTGCTCCGACATCCACCTACCAGTCCTCGGGGGTGCACGACTCCGTCTCACGAATCTTTGCTGTTCCACCCTCCCGAATCCAGTTCCCCCGACTACTATGCTTGCAAATTACCTATTGCTATGATTTATGTTTCAACGCAAATCCCATGCTTTCGATAACATTGGATGTGATGAGAATGGACATACATACTAAAGCTATGTTTGGCCAGGTATTTCTAGATCGGTTTGTAGAATTTAGCGTGGTTGGTTGGTTATATATGTTTATTCTACCAAATCGTTAGCTTCTGCGGAGAGTTCTATTCGGATCACAACTCCTCCTTTACCTTCTCTAAATATAGCTGGGCGTCCTTTTCCACTCATAGATTCTCCTTTTTGCGTGCTGAACACGGAACCAACATCCCACCGCACTCACCTATAGTAATTCAATACTGTCAAATGTTGCGATAAAGGCCTGGGCGTGATAAGCAGGAGTGGGTTGTCAAGATTCATATCACATCACTCGTATATCCTGGACTCGCGCAATATTCAAAAGTGGTGCGCTCTCTAGAAATAGCTGGCTAATGGCCGGCAAATAAGAAAAGAGGGTTTGTATAGGGAATGCTTGAATGAGTAAAACACTATAGCGAGAAAATGCTTATGGGAGCAAACACTAAGACTCGAGGTCTAGAGTGATGTCTTTCTACTCTGTGTATATATCATGCGACTTCTCGTAAAGTCCGATTTGATTACCTGATGACCTATCTTGTTAGATCTCCCTCTCCCTTATGCCTTACCCCCGCCCGGCCGGAAGGAGGCATCCCGAACAAGCCGGGAGGAAGGAAAGAAGGAAAGAAAACAAAAACTCTGAGAAAGAAGGAATATACGGATATCTCTGACATGGTTGACAATACAAAAGAAAGCCTTGTGCTAGACCTCCGCATTGCTAGGGGCTAGGTGCTAAGATAAAACTACAAATGGGCCTCTCTTTTCTAGCTCTCTTGAGGTCTCGGAGAGTACGCCAGTATACTTGCGCCAGGAAGATATATTGTTTAAGGTCACCGGTCATCTCCTGATATCATACCATTCTTGTACTAGTACTTTTGAGTCTTCATTATTGATTTCTACCCCATTCTACTATTTGCCCTACTAGTATCCCTGTGCGCTTTACTCGTAATATAGTGGCGCTTGTAAAAAACGGAATGTTATTGTAAACACTAAATTGTGAGGTTCTAGCTAACTTTTGGCTTATGGAATAGTGATCCGCCTTACGGGTGTCATGACATTACGAGCAGTGCGCTGCCCTGCTTTAATGGAGTTTATGGTTCTGTGTAAGCGGTAACCCCTGCGATCTGGTTGGTTAGCTTAACTTCTGTAATGATGCTTGTGCTCTATTACGTATTTTCGGGATTGTCGAGAATAGGATCCTACAGATCTACTCGTATGTACGAGTATGATAGGCTGTCGCTTAAAATTCTGTCTAGCCGTATTCGTGAAATTAGATATTTGCTATCCTAGTCACTAAGTACAAGTACTTTATTTGGCCTACTGGTAACTTAGGCGATAACCTGTAAACTGTTGGGCGGATTTCCTATTGGGATATCCGAGCGAAAAATTAAATGTCGGCCTACCCCATCGACCAAGCCCAAGTATCGAAGTTGCTGATTGCAGCTGCATTTCTTTTTGTATACTAATACGAAACAAGCCGCAAATAGGAGCCGGCCGCTAAAACAGCTACTTACGATGGGGATAGATTGCCGAATGTCAAGGAATTTGGGACTCCTTGCTATACTTAAACCAGTTGATTATTCTAATAAGTATTGTAATATTAAGTCTACCTCATAGACCATTGGATTACGTTTCATTGGGAACTTGAAATGTGGATTTCCCCGCTACCTGCTGAAAATCATATATTTATTTATCTTGGCAGTATCAAATCTATGTGGTGTCTGCTAGCAAACAAAAAAAAAACAGCTCAACTCGTAACTTGCCCATGAACCCTTTGTATTAGTGTCGGTGTTTGTTCTGTTGTGTTTGAGCTCATTCCATGCTGCGATTATGCATAAACTTGTGTTTACTCAGCAGGAAATGATTGGATAGTAATTTTAGGACACGGAGCCGCATCCTTTTTTTCTTCAGCTCGACTGGTACATTCCACAAACCCTCCATATATCGCCATCACGCTTACCGCTATAACATATCTACGACCAACTCTCCGGATATACATACCATCATGGATTGCATAGCATGCCCGCACTCGATTCACACCGGGAATGTCAACTGCAATAACGTAACGAATAGTCATAACAACAGTATCATCAATGTCAGCAAGGTCATAGCCGATGAGAACCCGGAAATTATGAGATGGCTCTCGCCATTAGACCCCGGAACAAGGCACCAGGATGTGCGTACCGACAGGCTCGATGGTGTCGGGGGCTGGGTTTTGGAGACAAACGAGTTTCGGGAGTGGAAGAATAGTGGGGGTGGAGCAGACCAGGCTGTCTTATTTTGCTACGGGAGCCCGGGAGTGGGGAAGACTTATCTAACGTAACTATTTGGGTCATCTGGAAGAAACAGGAATCATTGCTGACGGCTAGCAATGTTAGCTCACTAGTGATCGATAGCCTATGCGACGGACCTTGCGAGGACGACATTGCAATCGCAATGTTCTACTGCGACTTCCGCAGCCAACAGCAGCAGACAACTACCAACATTATGGGAGCTATCCTAAAGCAGCTGGTGGCCAGAGCGGAAGTACTGGAGCACGTGCAAACGGCGTTTCAAAAGTCGAAAAAGGAGGTCGGCGGTCGAGGTCTGCGACTTCCGGAGATGGTACAGATGCTGAAGCAAGCTGTTGCCATATTACCCCAGGTGTTTATTTGCATTGACGCTTTGGATGAGTGTCTCCCTAAACATCTGCCGGAGCTTCTTGAGTCACTGAAGGATATCCTTCAGGAGCCAGGGAAGGCGCGAATATTCGTCACCGGGAGACCTCAAGTAGAGGCCGAAATTACAAGATATTTCACTGCCAGCGTTATTCTACCCATTAGCCCGAAGGGACACGACATAAGGAGGTATTTAGAGAGGAAGTTGGAGATGGACACCGAGCGCGACGCTATGTCTGATAGTTTGCGAGCCGATATCTTGAGGATTATTCCTGAAATGGTCTCTGAAATGTGTGTAGGAGCTTCCGTAGTTCCCACTTTATGCATGATTTTATGTTGAGCAACCATGATGTGTAGATTCCTCCTTGTCTCGCTAGGCATCGACGCTATCCTGGGAGAGGTTACCATCTTTGAGAGACGACAAAAGTTGAACGAGATGACCAGGGGCGGTAATTTAGGGGAGGCATATGCGACAACCATAGCACGAATGAAAGCGCAGAAAGGGAGTAGATCTAGACTCGGAATGGAAGCCCTGATGTGGGTATCGAACTCTGAGCGACCATTGCACACTAGCGAGCTATGCCATGCTTTAGGAGTAAAGATAGAATCCTCCGATTTAAATCCTGAAAACATTCCTACAATTCGAACACTCTTGGGGTGCTCTTTGGGGCTTATCACGGTTGAGGCATCCTCCTCCACCGCCCGGCTTGTCCACTTCAGCTTGCAAGAGTACTTGCTTAATAATCCGGGCCTGTTCCAAAGCCCACACACGATGATGGCGGAGGTTTGCTTGACTTACCTCAATTTTCAGTGTGTCCGGGAACTTTCGCTAGCTCTTTGTTCGGCCTCATCTACTGTCCCTCTTGTCCGATATGCTTCTAGCTACTGGGGAAAACACATAAGGAGGGAGAGAACGGAAACTGTGAATCCGCTTGCGCTGAGGCTTCTGATTGGATTCGAACAGCATGTATCCTCTCAGCTGCTCTTGCTACAATACCACGAGGATAGGTGTTGGTCAGAGCCGACTTTTGATGTGAGGGGTGACCCTAATGGTTTTACAGGGCTACATGGAGCGGCATTTTTCGGGATGGTGGAGACAGTTGCAACGTTATTGACGATGAAGGAATGGGATGTCAACGCAATGGACATTATGGGCAGAACGACGCTCGCGTGGGCAGCTGCAGGAGGTCATGAGGATGTAGTAAAGTTGCTGTTGGGACGGGAAGACATTAATCCCAACACTGCAAACGCCGTGTATGGTCTAACGCCGCTCCTGTGGGCCGCGGGGCGTGGGCACGAGAGAGTAGTAAAATTATTGTTGGAACGAGAGGATGTCAGTCCTAACCCTGCAGACACCAGATTTAGTCAAACGCCACTCTTGTGGGCTGCGGAGGGCGGACATGAGGGAGTAGTAAGGTTGCTATTGGAACGAGGGGATATAGGCCCTAACATTGCCGACACCGAAAATGGTGAGACACCACTCGTGCGGGCTGCGATGCACGGGCATGAGGGAGTAGTAAAGTTGCTATTGGAACGAGAGGATATCAATCCCAACACTGCAGATACTAGGTGTGGCCGAACAGTACTCTCGTGGGCCGCGGGGCGTGGGCACGAGAGAGTAGTAAAGTTATTGTTAGAACGAAAGGATATCAATCCTAACACTGCTGACACTAAGGGTGGTGAAACACCACTCATGTGGGCTGCGATCCGCGGGCATGAGGGAATAGTAAATCTGCTATTGAAACGAGATGATATCAATCCTAACACTACCGATACCGGAAATAGTGAATCACCACTTATGTGGGCTGCGATGAAAGGGTATGAGGGGATAGTAAAGTTGCTCTTGGAACAAGAGGATGTCAATCCCAACATTACAGACACCGAATGGGGCCAAACGCCACTCATGTGGGCTGTGGAGAGGGGGTGCGAGGGAATAGTAAAGTTGCTATTGGAGCGAGAGGATATCAATCCCAACACTGGAGACCCAGCATTCGGTCTAACACCACTCTGGATTGCTGCAAAGAACGGGCGTGAGGGGGTAGTGGGTCTGCTACTGGAACGAGAGGATACCAACCCCAACATTGGAGACACAGGATTCGGCCGGACGCCGCTCTGGTTGGCTGCAGAGAACGGGCATGAGGGAATAGTAAATCTGTTATTGGAACGGGGGGATATCAATCCTAACACTGCCGACACTGAAAATGGTGGAACACCACTCTTGTGTGCTGCGATGCGCGGGCATGAGGGAATCGTAAAGTTGCTGCTGGAGCGAGAGGATACCACTACCAACACCGCAGACACCAGATTTGGCAGAACACCACTCTTGTGGGCTGTGAGGCGCAGGCACGAGGCAATAGTAAAGTTGCTATTGGAACGGGAGGATATCAACCCCAACACTGCGGACACCATACATGGCCTAACACCACTCTGCTGGGCTGTGGAGCGCGGGTGTGATGTAGCAAGGTTGCTGTTGGAACGAGAGGATATCGATCCCAACGCTGCAGACATCAAATCTGGCCGAACGCCACTCATGTGGGCTGTGTGGGCCGGGAATGTGGGAGCAGTAGAGCTGCTATTAGAGCGAGACGACGTCAATCCCGACATACAAGACCTCGGAGGTGAAACATCTCTCACAATAGCTACGTCCCGTGGCCATACAAGAGTTGTGGAGTTGCTCTCCACGCCCAAACCCTCCTTTCCTGTCACATTGGGTATCGACGAGGCCCCAGAGCACCCCTCAACTGGTCCGCCTGACTTACCTCAAAGCCCCCCACACTCTATCTCTTTTGTTTCTCTTTCGACGTCGCAGCCCCTTCCCACTGGTTCCCGGCCCCTCCTCGGAACAGCGATTGGTCCCTTCATAATTATTTCCTCCTTAATTGTTCTCTTCTATTTTCTCTCTGTCATTAGTCCTTCCCTATCAGCCATTTCATCACTATCGTTTTATAGATGATCACTGTATTATGCATGTAGAGTGGGAATGGGAATTAGTGCGGGGGGTCCGTCATGGTCTGTGGTTTATAATCCATGTTTTCTTCTTTTATTCTTTTGTCTTTGACAACTTTCTTTCGCCTTCCATCCCCCTTCTGTAATCACAACACCGGTTATTTGCTTTCATCAGATGACTCATGAATTCTGTATTACAACTTATCAACTAATAGGATATTTCTCTCTCCTTCGTCCATCCTCTTCGCCCAGGAACAGCGAGACATCCCTAACAAACCGTGGGGAATGGAGGGGTGAAAGAGGGATAGAAATAAGGAGAGCAAAAAGAGAATTAGCAGATGCCTCGGACTTCTTTGAAAATATAAAAGAAAGTTTGCTGCCGGATCTCAACTTTGCGAGAGGCTGGGTGCTGTCGGCTAAAGATCTCATACCAGCCGTGGAGGGAGCAAATAATTTTAGGCTTCTTTAAGGTTTGGGGGAGCCTGCGCTATACGCTGCATTGTGCAGTAGGCTGAGTTCAGTGTGCCTAACCGTCCGGCTATCTGTAGTCCGTCTAGGGCGGTTAAAGTATAGGACGACAGTTCTCGGGCCGGACTGCGGAACCTACAGGGTGAGACATGTGTGCTCAGGGCAGGGGAGAGGACGGAGGCCAGATGGGGACTGTGGAGGATGGGGATGGTTGCGAATAGTGGTTGCTGAGGGGATGATTTACGGTTAGGATTCTACGCAGTGGAGTGAAACCGCTTCAGTGGAGATGAGGATTGTTGATTGATTGTGTTAAGTTGATGAAAGGAAAGACTTGAGGAAATTTGTGTACAGGAGCAAAGATGTGTGGTGAGAGAAGACAGGAAGAAAGGTAGAGATAAGGGGGTGAAAACAAAAACATAGGCTTACGCGCCCTGTGACTAGTGGGTGAAGCTGCTATCGTATTGGATGGCGAGAGGATTGACCCCAATCGTGGCCCCGAAGGAGACATGCCCCTCGGGCTGGCAACCCGTGGGCGATGCGTACCAATGGTGCGGCTTCTCTTAGGGAGGAGAGATGTCCTTGTTAACATCACAACAGGGAACGGGGAAACACCATTACGAGTTTTTCGAGGGCTCAGGAGAAATTGAGGAGGAACGATCTTATTCCGCTTGGCTTATGTCGTATTTTAAGAAAAAAGAAAGAAAAAAACACTTGATGTATCTTTCAAATTTCATCAATTCCCATCAAGTTACCCATCCTTTCTTCCAAACTCCCTTCCCTTCCAACCCCGTCCCTAGGTTTCTATCGATGAAATTATATATGTGCAGGTTCCCAAGTCGTACACGACGTTCGTGAGGTGTCACTCGCAACTTCATAGAGGATAGCTAGCTCCTGGATATCGATAGCTTGACCAAAACATTCTCCCACCCTAAGGCGTAACCCTATCTGATGGGTATTAGGGTAGGATGATCAGTTTGGGGTACGACTAGGAGAGGGTTTCGTGACTGTTGTTGTGGGGGTTTCTTGTTTTGTGTGCTGAGTGCGCTCTCTTCCTGTATTTAATCCACAACCACCTGAGCTTCTCTTTGATCTCTACATCCCACCACCACCACCACCACCACCACCACCACCACCACCACCACCAACTACTGCCACTACCACCACCACCACCCACCACCACCACCACCACCACCACCACCAACTACTGCCACCGCCAACTACTACCACCGCCCACTACTACCACCGCCCACCACCGCCACTACCACCTACGACCATCGCCCGCTACCACCAGCACCAGCCACCGCCGCCTACTGCCACCCACTACCATCACCACCCACTACTACCCACCACCACCGCCCACGACCACAGTGCTTTCCTCCTGTGCTACCCACGAGTTCACTGCCAACGCTCCACACTAGGTGCCATCCACCTTCCCGCCCCGGAAGATTGGTACCAGGCAAAACCCCACAATTTTATCGCTGCCCTCTTCCTAAGCCAAGCTTGGGAGCTCCATAGGCGGGTCAAGCATAAACACCACTCCACAGGCCAATAATACTCCAAGCCAGCATCGGCCACTGATCTCGTCAAAGATTCCTTGGTTCTCAAAACAAAAGAAGGGTTGCCTGATATAACGAGCGTCGCAATGGTGCCTACCAGGGCAGGGAAACGATTCCGTTTACTGTCACTGTCGCTTTCATAGAGGCCAAACTGACTCATATACTTGTAGTGCCCATTTGCCATTTAGCTAGGCCCATTGTATCCCCGAAGGGACCCGAAAGGGTCGTGGCCGCTCTAGCCGATGATCTAAAAGAAGAGCCAATGTCACACCCGTTCGGGGGGGAAGATCCAATTAGTTAGTCCATTGTATCCCCGAGGGGGCCCGAAAGGGCCGTGGCCGCTCTAGCCGATGATCTAAAAGAAGAGCCAATGAAACACCCGTTCGGGGGGGAAGATCCATTCATTCGATATATAGGAATAGCAGGCATTTATAAGGAAGGGGTAAGTTTCGCTTGTTTAAAGGGTTTTATAGCCCATAGTTTGAAGTGAATACCATGGGTATTCTTGTATATAGCTAGCTACGAATAAACAATGAAAAACTTGAAGAAGAATGATGTAAAGTTTTATACATTACCCACTGGTCTACAGGTTTGGAACCGCGACATATAATTTTTGGTAGATTCTTATAGGCATTGATCGATGTTCTCTAAGGGGGTGAAAATGGATATCATACTTATAATGCAGAAGGGTTATTGGACAGGACCTTTCTATCCGAGCTAGAGTACTTGTAGTACTCTCATGCTACATGATAGCTGTTCTTCAGCACTAGTCTTACTACAATGCTAATATTAATCATTATTATTTTCGCCTTGGGGCACGAATGCACAGTGAACAAGGATGAAGGCCTACTGGCCATATGGTCAACTTCAAAATCCACCTGCCAGCCTGGCGCATGGCAAGCACTGGGTGGATATGGGTAAAACTATTGTGCAGAGGGAAATGGAAAAATAGAGACAAGGAATAAGCAAAAAGTATCTCAATTTAGTGTTTAGCACTGGTGTAAAGTTTATACCCAAAGCCAAGCTCAACGGTTTGACCAAAACATATCCTAACTAAATCTATCCATCACGATCCATCAATTACCCTCCATTACACGCAAAAGCAGCCCTCTCCGTCAACCTGCTTAAGTCTCCTGAGGAAACATTATACCTGCCTCAATTCTCTCCAAGTCCTCCCATCCCGCCTCCTCGGTCCTCAGCCATCCTTCGCCACCTGAACTTTCCTCATCTTCATTCATCAGAACCCTGAGCATGGTGCTCGTCCCCCTCTCCCCACCAATCTCAACCCTAAGTTTCAAATTTATAATAACAGAAAACCCCTTGAGCATCTCATTGACTCCTAATGGTAAATCTTTGACTGAACTGCTGCCCAATGGGGCCACAGGATTCCACTTGAGATCTAATAGGTTTGGCAAGCAAAGGTGATTCTCTGGACAAATCTTTAAATTGCGCCGTGGAATGACATGGCTGCGGCGGGAATCTACTAAGGCGGGAATAAATGGGAGGACAGTGGGGCGGAGGGAGTCGAGGATTTCGTGAGGAGGTTTTTGGTGGGGGAAAGTCCAGGGGATGTGCCAGGGGGAGGAGGAGGAAGTGGTTCGGTGGCGAGAGAGTGGGGCTGGATGGGGAAAGTAAACTTGGTACAGGGGTATCAAGTAGCGAAGAAGGAGGTGATCTGCGTGCGGGGCAAATTGAGTGTCTGGGTGGTGGATGGGAAGATGACCCTGTTGAGGTTGTATTAGAAGGGGATTGCCGTGGTATAGGGAGTGATTCTGGCATCCTTTGCCGGGGTCCAAAAGTTGGCACCGACGAGGAATTACCTGAAGGAGATAATCGGAATATCCTGCTTCGTGTATTAGTAGACACCCCTGTCTCTCTTGGGCGTAGTCTGTAAACTGGTTGGTGCGGGACATTGCTCGATGAAGATAATTGTGATGTACCCCTTCCCGGATTGACGGGCATCTCTGGCCCTCCTGGAGAGGACTCCTCAGATCCGACCCTCGGTAGCTGTGCGCCATTGATACCGTTCACTACCGTCCCAAGAGCCGTTCCCAACGGCCCTTTCCATCTCTCACTCCTTTCTCCCCAGTTTGATGGATCGTTCCCCACGGTGCTCGCTGGGGTCTTTGGGTCTGGCTTCTACCCGAAGTTTCAGCCGTTTGGTCGGACGAGGCCTGGATTAATTTAGCAAACTTTCGATTGGAGGTTTGATCGTTATGATTGCCGTAGCGCTGGACTGGCTACTCGATTCTCTTGGGTTTAAGAAGAATAGATATGATTCCCTAGCCCTACAAGCCCTAGGCCTTGACATACAAAGCTCCCAGGCCTTCCTGCTGCCGGCGTCTGGGCCGTATCTTTCTGCCACGCCAGCTTCACTACGATATCTCTAAGCCTAGCTGACATCATCCTGAAAAACCTCTCTACATCGTATCAAATAGTGAGTTGAATGGCCACTTTTTGGGAGTGATGATATACCTGATCTCTCAGTTTCTTGAACAAGCTAAACACGTCGAGCGCTCTAGGAATACTGGTATGTGGATCTATATCTACCCTTGCACCTTCCCTCTGAAGAATCATGACCACGGTATCAGCTATCTTCTTAATTCGTCTGGTCATCCACCTTGCCCTAACTTTTTTGATTTGTTTATTGGCCCAATTTTGCTTCCAAGGTGCCATATATAGGGGCGGCAGTGGGCACAGATTCGGGTCTGCACCTGCTGCGATCATCATATTAATAAGATCTACTTTGGGGCGTACCACTGCAACCATCGATGGGGAGCCGCCCATTTTATCCCAGGTATTTATGTAATCTTTTCCCGGTCACAGTTCTTGCAAATATTGAAAGATACTCCTCGTTTCAACAGAGGTGTTTTCCGCGTCTTCAACCGCCGCAGCAATCCCATGGAAAACCTTCCGGCGGAGACCCGGGGAGCAAACGAATGAGGGAAGGGGCCTTTCCCGGTTTGACTTGCATGTCATCAAATATCTTATACCCTTCAGTGGCACAGGAATCTGTAAGCACAGAGCCAAGATAGTAGAGCCCTCCAAAAGGTAGTCCCGATCAGCACCGTATCGAAGGAGGAATTCAGCTACTGGGTAGTTTCTTTGAGCAACGGTGACACCAAACGGTGTACGTCCCTTCTTATCCACCCGATCTATCTGCACTCCATACTTTAACAGCTGTTCTGGAAAGAACAAATCCCGATGGCCTGCAGGCGCGCAGATTTGGATGTGGTTCACATCGTCCTAGGCCGGAAATGTGAGATGTGCTCTGCCCCGTGATGGAGAAGGACTTCGAACACGTCCCTGTATCCCATGTTGATCACCTCTATTAGTCGAGTTCTGTCATAACGGCGGACATTGATACATTGTTTCGTGGGTGTGTGGCTTAGAAGGTAGTTCACCACGCTTGGGTAGCCTGCTAGAGCAGCATAGTGGAGCACTGTGTGCTGTCCGGGACCGCCTGCATCACCATAATCGATAGCTTTGTATTTATCCAGAACTTTAAGTGTAGCTATCTTAGCATCCTCATGATTTCCCGCATGTTCTTTAATATTTTCTAGACGGTATGCAGAGCCAAGGACTGTCACTTCCAGTGACTCAGGCACAATGTCCTCTGATGTAATTCCAGGATGCGATGCCGCTGCCATCATATCTGGCGCTTCGGCACGGCCAAATAAGCATGCCCAAGGAAGTGCCGATACCCCCTCGCCTTTAGCATACGGATCAGCACCCAGCCGAAGGTGAGCCCTAACACTAGTTATGTAATTTCTCGCGACTGCATAATTCAATGGGGAGTGGCCCCAAAATCCGGATTCGCCCTCCCGGGGATTTTCCAGCTAATTGGTCCACGTCTGCGCCATTCCTAACCATTAACTCACGAATCGAGCCTATCTGTTCATCGAAAATGGTCGGAAATGGATAGGGCCTTCTCCGGAAACACTGGTTTTGTCTGCCTCTGCCCCTGCTTCCATGAGACACATAGAAACTTCATAATGACCTGCCCTGCAGGCTTCTAGCAGAGGTGTCTCCCCCAGGTTGTTGATAATATTAACTCCTATGCCCAAGCCTATGAGACACCTGACCGCTTCTAAATAGCCAGCCCGAGCAGCGCAATGCAACAATGTGTCCTCGTCTTCTGAGACATAAATATCGCACAGCTCAGCATCTGGGGAGTTCTCAATTGCCTTCCCTATTCCTGCTAGACCTCTTACATCTACCCATGGAAATAGCTTGGCCCGCTGTATCATGCCCCTAGCCCCACCACATTCACGAAACAGAGAAAGGGTCTCGTCGTAAGCGTCGGAGTAGTACTCGTTTAGGTCTTCAAACGCCTTATGTGAGTGATCCTTTTAGTGCCCTTTGTGGTAGCAAGGCATGGAACGGAATCTCTTCATCAGGCTGAACACCCAACGCATCAAATATAGAGCACCGTGGAGTCGTTGGGCGTGAGCCTGTGGCTGTTAGTGAAAATATTTTCCCCCGTACTTGAGTGTGCGGTCGTTTTCGTTGTGAGTTGCTTAGCGTTAGTTTTGTTTCACGGGTCGTCACTCGTGCAATCTTATCGCCGCCTATGAAGTTTAGTAAGCAGTAGAAGAGAGAGAAGAGAGGCTAAGGATATCACTGGAGTGTGGTGTTGACTATTGCATAAAATATTCCGACTCTTGGATATTGTCGCGCGCGGGTGCGGCTGGTTGCGTGAATGTAGTTCACATACTCGTCGCAGGGAACTACATTGACGGGAAAGTGCTAGAAAACACTAGAAAAAGGCCGTTCAGCATAGCCGCTAGGAACGGACATAAAGAGGTAGTTGAGCCTCTCTTGGGCCATACAGATCAATATTAACATCAATTTGACAGACCATGTCTCTAGAACACCATTATTTCACTCAGTCTCAAAAACCAAAACTGAGGTTGTCGGGTTTTACTGATGTATCATATCTTGCAACTTTCATCAATTCCCATCAAGTTACCCATCCGTTCTTTTAAACTACCCTCCCTTCTAACCCCGTCTGTCCCTCGGTTTCTATCGATGAAATCATATAGGTGTAGGTTCCTAAATGTACACGACTTTCGCTTGGTGTCATTCGCAATTTCATAGCGGATAGTTAGCCCTGGATATCGATAACTCTACCAACGCATCCTCCCACACTGAGGCGTAACCCTATCTGATAGGTATTAGGGTAGGATGGTTAGTTTGGGGTACGGCAAGCAGAGGGTTAGTGACTGATTTTTCTTTCTTGTTTTGTGTGCTGAGTGCGCTCTCTACCTGTATTTAATCTACAACCACCAGAGCTTCTCTTTCATCTCTACACCCCACCACCACCACCACCACCACCACCACCACCACCACCACCACCACCACCACCGACCCCCACCAACTACTACCACCCACTACTACCCACCACCACCCACCACCATTACCCACTACTACCACCCACCACCAACTACTACCACCCACCAGCAACTAGTACCGCCCACCACCACTACCACCCACTACCACCGCCCACTACCAGAGTGCTTTCCTCCTGTGCTACCCACGAGTTCACTGTCAACGCTCAACATTAGGCGCCATCCACCTTCCTGCCCGGGAAGATACGTACCAGGCAAAACCCCACAATTTTATCGCTGCCCTCTCGCTAAGCCAAGTTTGGGAGTTCCATAGGCGGGTCAAGCAAAAACACCTCTCCACAGGCTAGTAGTACTCCGGGCCGGCTTCGCCCACCAGTCCCGTCAGGGGTTCCTTGGTTCTCAAAACTAGAGAAGGGTTACCTGATATAACCAGCGTCGTAATCGTGCCTACCAGGGCAGGGAAACTATTCCGTTTATTGTCACTGTCGTTTTCCTAGAGGCCCAACTGACTCTTATACTTGTAGTGCCCGTTTGCCATTTAGCTAGGCCCATTGTATCCCCGAAGGGACCCGAAAGGGTCGTGGCCGCTCTAGCCGATGATCTAAAAGAAGGGCCAATGTCACACCCGTTCGGGGGGGAAGATCCAATTAGTTAGTCCATCATACCCCTGAAGGGGCCAGAAAGGGCCATGGCCGCTCTAGCCGATGATCTAAAAGAAGAGCCAATGAAACACCCGTTCGGGGGGGGAGATCCATTCATTCGATGTATAGGAATAGCAGTCATTTATTAGAAAAGGGTAAGTTTCGTTTATGTAAAGGTTTTTATAGCGCATAGTTTGAGGTGAATACTATTGGTTTTCCTGTATATAACAAGCTACGAATAAACTATGAAAAACTTGAAGAAGAATAATATAAGTCCTATACATTACCCACTGGTCTACAGGTTTGAAACCGCCACATATCATTTTGGTAGATTCTCATAGGCATTGATGATCTCTGAGGGGGTGAGAATCGATACTGATAATGCAGAAGGGCTATTAAACAGGACCTTCCTGTCCGAGCTGCAGTACTAGTACTCTTATGCTACATGATGGCTGTTATTTAGCACTGGTCTCGCTACAATGCTAATGTCAATCATTATTATTTTCACCTTAGGGCACGAATGCACAGTGGGTGAGGATGAAAGCCTACTAGCCATATGGTCAACTCAAAATTCACCTGCAAGGAAGGTGCTTGGCAAGCACTGGGGTGGAAATGGGTCTTTGGCAACACACGAGAATGCACATTTGATCCAAGCCTTGTTGAAATGATGGCACAAACCTTTATTGGCACGAATGAGTATGCAGGTAGGAACTTTCTCGAGCGAACAGAAAAAGAAGAAAGATAATATGGAAAGCGAGAGACTGAGATAGGGAAATAGACGACTGAACAACTCGGAGAACGATAGTGGATGAGCGATAAGTACTAAACCAACAAGGAGAACCAGCGGCCTTATATCTCCATGAAGGTAGGGCCTTCTCCTCCGGTACGCCTCCAGAATATGTCAGAATTCTTCTTCTGTCCTTCCTCGGCTGCTACATTACTTTGCACATATCCGAATCTCTTCCAAGGAAAGGCCTGAATGACCGAGGGAAAGGCAAAAGCCATCGGCCGTGCTTCTGATAGCTGACTGAGGGTCTTGTCGTGTCCTCGGACTTGGTTTCGTGCTTCATTCAGGGTGAGTTGATTTCTTGAGCTGTTACAACGAATCTGCAGGATCACTCCAGGATATTGGTCTCAAGCTAACACTGGTAAGACGAAGGACCGAGTGGGAGTGCGAAACAGGCGGGAGAGGTTGGGTCCCTCATCTGGACAGATAACGACGAATGTGGTGAGCAGCTCGAGAAACCGTTTCCGTCGAACACATGGGAGCATGTAGGGAGGCTTAAGGTCTCGAGTAGGCCTTTGCTAGTTGTAAAGTACTGTGCTGTAAGAACTGGGATAATTGAGAACGCCGCTTGGACATCTATAATTTCTCCCTTTGGATTAAGGGGGGGAATATAGTGAAAGGTCTTCGGGTGAGATAATAGACCTTATTAAAAGAGGCAACTCTAACGTCCTAGCGAGATTCTCAATTATTTCAGTTCCTGCGGTACCCCGTAAAATAAACCTGCGGTTTGTAGCCCTCCTTAATCAAGGTCTTTTTCAACAAAAGGATTGGTGCACAGCGGATTCGATTACTAATGGCTGGAGAACAAAAGCTTTTATCGATAGCATCAGGTACTGTCACAGGAAAACAAATCCAATGAAGAATAAATAAGAAAAGAGTGACTGACAGTCTGTGTACAGAAGATAGAGTGGGGAGAAAAGCGAATGTCTGATGGATGGTCAACAACAATGAACAAAGGGAAAACAGAAATCCTTTTATCCTCCTCAACTCATAAGCTCCCTTTCTGACATACGACCTGCGCATGCCAAATCTCTTATCGCATTTCCTCCACTCTACATCTATGCCGAATCTCCTCTGACTTATAACGAAGGTGGAATCCCATTTACCGAGGGAACGGTTGAGTACTCTGTTGTCGATAGCATGATGGGCCAAGACAAGAGTCTTTGGTCGATATCACAAGTGTTATGTAGGTTCCGGTAGCGATGCTGTATTTGATTTTGTTGCATCTTAGACTTGTGGTGTTTCGCAATGGTTGATCCGTGGTGAACTAGGTATGCAGGGTCATGGGTGATCTGTATGAAGCTAACAGTGGTGAAGTAGGTATCACCGAAGGTAGTTTGGAACTAGTTCTTCTGATAGCCTTTCGATGAGTAGTTGTCCTCGTGATAGAGGCTTTCCGTCAATGAATCTATATGTGGTGAGCAGCAAAATTCCAACAGGTCTGTGGGATCACACCTGGGTCCGACCTGCACATTTGGTCCGGAATGTATTGCTTCATGCAGTCCGCTCCCACAAGCGTGTGGGGATTCAAAGAATCCTACCACATGGAGTTAAAGAACAGATGGGGGAAGTACTCTGGATTGATATGATCCGTGGCGTAGCAGTAGACGAGAGGGGAGAGTGGCTAAGGATATTGCTGGACTGTGGTGTTGACCCTGGTATGAAATATTCCGACTCTTGGACGATATGGTCGCGCGCGGCTGGAGCTGGTTGCGTGAATGTAGTTCAAACACTCGTCGCCAGGAACGACATTTGACTTGAACGTGCTAGATAACACTGGAAAAAGGCCGTCCGGCCTAGCCGCTAGGAACGGACATAAAGAGGTGAGCCTCTCTTGGGCCATACAGATCAATATTAGCTTCAATTTGACAGACTATGTCTCCTGAACAGCACTATTTCACTCAGTCTCAAATAGCAAAACTAAAGTTGTCGGGGTTTTACTAGCCAATCCTCATCTGGAGCTCAATATCCCGGACATTTATAACTGTACAACATTGTGCTGGGTGTGTGGGGCTAACCTCTCAAATATGGTCCGGCTTCTTTTCGCCGACAAGTGAACTGATTGTAACAGCACTGCCATCGATCTCGCACTATTAGAGGTAGCGGCTTTGAATGGGTGCGCGGAAACTCTACCAATCCTTTCGGAACTCAATGGTATTGATGTCGATAAACGCTGGCCACTATATTCCTGCCAATTCTAAGTAGAAGAGGTGGTGAAGCTGGTTTTGGATGACTAGAGGATTGACGCCAATCGTGGCCGCGAAGGAGATACGCCCCTCAGGCTGGCAACTCGGGGCGATGCGTATTAATAATACAGCTCCTCTTAGGCGTGAGAGATGTTCTTGTTAACCTGACAACAGGCAACGGGGAAACACCATTATGAGTTTTTGGAGGGCTCAGGAGAAATTCAGTAGGAACGATTTTAATTCTCTTGGCTTATATCCCTTTTTAAGAAAAAGAAAGAAAATAACACTTGATGTAACGTTAAACTTTCATCAATTCCCATCAAGTTACCCATCCTTTCTTCCGAACTCCCCTCCCTTCTAACCCCGTCCCTAGGTTTCTAATGAAATTATATATGCGCAGGTTCCCAAGTTGTTCGCCAAGTGTCACTCCCAACTTCATAGAAGATAGCTAGCCCCAGGATATCGATAGCTTTACTAACGCATTCTCCCACACTAAGGCGTAACCCTATCTGATAGGTACTAGGGTAGGATGGTCAGTTTGGGGCACGACCAGCAGAGGGTTCGCGACTGCTGTTTTTGTGGGGGTTTCTTGTTTTGTGTGCTGACTGCGCTCTCTACCTGTATTTAATCTACAACCACCAGAGCTTCTCGTTGATCTCTACACCCCACCACCACCACTACGACCATCCACCACCACCCACCACCACCGCCTACTCCACCGCAGTGCTTTCCTTCTGCGCTACCCACGAGTTCACTGCCAACGCTCCACACTAGGTGCCATTCACCACCCTGTCCGGGAAGATAGGTACCATGCAAAACCCCGCGATTTTATGGCTGCCTTCTCCCTAAGCCACGCTTGGGAGTTCCGTCGGCGGGTCAAGCAAAAACCCCCTCCACAGGCCAGTAATACTCCAAGCCGGCCTCGGCCAGGAATACCGTCAGGGTTCATTGGTTCTCAAAACAAGAGAAGGGTTGCCCGATATAACTAGAGTCGTAACCACTCCTACCAAGGCAGGGAAATGATTCCGTTTACTGTCACTGTCGCTTTCCTAGAGGCCAAACTGACTCTTATACATGTAGTGCCCGTGGCAACCCCGCCGGAAAGTCAACACGAGCGTAGGAATTGTGCAGACTAAGTGCCTCCTAGCGTAAGAAGAGTGGAGCGTGCGCCTCTGAGATACTTTACTCTATAGTTAGCCAAGTAGATCTTTCCTCTTTGCCATTTAGCTAGGCCCATTGTATCCCCGAAAGGGTCCGAAGGGGCCGTGGCCGCTCTAGCCGATGATCTAAAAGAAGAGCCAATGTCACACCCGTTCGGGGGGGAAGATCCATTAATTCGGTATATAGGAATAGCGGGAGTTCATAAGGAAGAGGGAAGTTTCGTTTGTTTAATTGTTTTCATAGCCCATAATTTAAAGTAAATACCTTGGGTTTTCCTGTATATAGCTACTGTAGCTACGAATAAACAATGAAAAACTTCAAGAAGAATAATGTAAAATTTTATACATTTACCCACCTTTCTACGGGTTTGAAACCGCGACATATGATTTTTGGTAGATTCTCATAGCGATTGGAGTTCTCTGAAGATGAATATAATACTTATAATGTAGAAGGGCAATTGGACGGGACCTTGCTATCAGAGCTACACGCACAATACAGTACCATGCAAAGGTCGGGAAAACGAAGCTTTCCTAAATTACTAAGAAGAATCCCGGGAAAATAAAAACTTAACTCATCTTGAATATCTAGAACTCGGTGGATAGAGATCTCGCCCACCGGGAGCCTAGATCAGTCCATTGGGTGCAAGAGCTCACCTAGACTAATAGGAAGGGTGGAGGGGGGGTGGAGCGTGGACCGCTCATGGGTGTGCTCAAAACCGAGCTGTTGCCTCAACAGCTTAACTCAAATAACAGCGCGGTACTGCCGCAGCTCCAAAGTGCAGCGGTTCAATGAGTTATAGCTCGCTTACCCCCGACACTCATCTCCCGTCATGTGGCAAGGGCGCGGCCAACAACAGCACACCACCTCCAAATCAGCTATCAGGCAAAAGCGAGGAATGAAAATTTTCATTCGTGCGATGCACGGCTTAGGGTTGTTTGGTATTGGTATTATAGGAGGTGGGCTATCCTAAATTCATAATTTCAGCTGCGAAAAACACATGCATATGTGATGGTTGTTTCATGCAATTGAATTTTAAAATACCTTGACGTCGCTATCTGACAGGTGCTAGATTTCCTGTAACTTAGCCTGAAGAAGGTTGAAGGGGCTCTGGAAATACTGGTTCTTGACAGGTATGGGGTGAGAGTAGAGTTCCTTCTTCCAGCTCACAATACATATGCTGTACTGATAGAGGCACGATGCGGTATCACACATAGCACGAGCATTATCCGACAATTTGAATGCCTCCTATCGCTTTGCCAACTCCCTGGGCTCCTACCACGTTGCGGTATCGTCTTGGAGTTGACAGGATTTGAGGGTACGACTGAAAAACAAGGCAAATTTTAAGGACCCCTCCTTTCTTGGGCCCGAGAAGCTCATGAGCCATTAGGCCGCGCGAATTATAGCTGAATCACATCCACAGCAAAACAAAGCACCCCAAAAACGCAGTACCGAACGAATAACCAATATGAAATTATTTGGTTCCAGTAGTGTCGATTGTGGGAACATAACGAATAGCTACAATAATACTATAACCCTGAAAGAGACTATCACTGTGAATAAAACAGACCAAGACAACCAGATCAAGCAGTGTCTCTCGCCGCTAGAGCCCTGGGATAGACATAAAAGTGTTCAAACCAACCGGGTGAAGGGTGTGGGGGATTGGCTTCTGGAAACGAATGACTTTCGGGAGTGGAGCAGGAAGAAAGGGACTCTGAAGCAGGCCGTTTTATTCTATTACGGCCATCCGGGTGTGGGGAAGACACATTTTAGGTAAGTGGGAGAGCTCTCTCGAGCGAGTGGATATCGCTAACGGCTAGCAATATCAGCTCCCTTGTTATTGATCGGGTCTCTGGTAGGAATACCGCGGTGGTAGGCCTGTACGTGCGATTACCTTGCCCAGGGGGGAAAGTCGGCGACGAACATGGTGGGCGGAATCCTCAAGCAGCTTTTAGAGAAGGGTGAAATGCCCGAGCCCGACAGGTGGGCATTTCGCGAGGGGAAAAGGGGGTTTGGCGGACGGGTTATGCAACTCCCCGACCGGATAAAGATATTGGAAATGACGATCGCATCTTTGCCGGAAGTGGCCATCTGCATTGATGCTTTAGATGAATGTCTTCCCAAGGACCGACAAGATCTCCTTGAGTCATTACAAGAAATTGTGCGGGCTTCGTCGACCTCGCGGCTGCTCCTTACTGGGAGACCTCACATCCGCGACGAGGTTAAGAGATCTTTCATGGAGGCTATCATGATCCACGTCACTCCTACGATTGGGGATATTGAGAGGTATTTGGAGATGAAATTATCCCGAGATGCAACACCCAGTGCAATGGATGACAGTTTGAGGGCCCAGATTATGAGAGAGATTCCGAGCAAGATTTCAGCGATGTGGGTAGAGATAGCTATTTCAATAAATCCACGCTCGGCTACGGTCAGCTAACAATAGGGTACAGTTTTCTTCTTGTTTCCCTGAATATCGACGCAGTCCTCGAGGAGGTTACGATCAGGCAGAGAAGGAAGAAACTTGACGAGATTAGAGAAGGGAATGGTCTTCAAGATGCGTTCTCGACAACCTTGTCACGAATAAAGGCACAGAAGGGAGGCAAGTCGAGGATCGGTATACAAGTATTAATGTGGCTATGATATCACATTCGGAACGAGCCTTGAATGCTAATGAGTTATGCCATGCCAAGGGGGTAGAAATCGGGTCAACAAACCTAGATTATGAGAACATTCCCCTGATAGAAACAGTGTTTGGATGTTCTTTGGTGCTTGTAGTGCTCGAAGCGTCCTCATACACTGTCCGCCTTGTCCACTACACTCTTCAAAACTATCTGTCCAATAACACCGACCTGTTTGATAGCCCTCACTCCACAATGGCTGAGTCTTGTTTAACGTACCTCAATATCCAGTCCATCAGGGACCTTTCGCCTAGCTTTCCTTAGTCTGGCCCAGCAACACCCTTCCTTGAATATGCCTCTTATTACTGGGGAATATATGCCAGAAGGGAAGTCACGGAAAATATGAAAACATTCGCACTGTGACTTCTCAGTGGATTCGATAAGCATGTGTCTTCTGGCATACTCTTATCCCTTATCCGTGATAATTGGGACAGGGAGCGTGGTAAGAGTAACCCTGCTGGGTTTACTGGACTCCACGGTGCTGCATACCTTGGGAATGTGGAGATAGCAGTTTCCTTATTAGGAATGAAGAAATGGGATCTTGGTTCAAGTGATGTGGCGGGTAATACGGCAATCTCGTGGGCTGCTAGAAAAGGGCATGGGGCCATGGTGAGGATACTTTTGGACTAGGAGGATGCCTCTCCTAACCATGCGGATAAAGACGGTCAAACGCGGCTCTCCTGGGTAGTTATAAACGGGCACTGGGGCATCGTGGAGGCGTTTTTGGAACAGGGGGATGTCGCTCCCGACACCGCGGATAGAGACGGCCGGACACCTCTCTCGTTGGTAGCTCAGTTTGGATATAGAGGCGTCGTGAAGATGCTTTTGGAGCGCGAGGATGTCACCCCGACACTACGGGTAAACACGGTCGGAAAACTCTCTACTGGGCAGTAATAAATAGGCACTGGGGCATTGTGGGGACGTTTCTGGAACGGGGGGATTTCGCTCCCGATGCCGCTCATAATGATGGCCGGACACCTCCCTCGTTGGTAGCTGAGTTTGGGATGAGGTCGCTGTGAGGATGCTTTTGGAATGGGAGGATGTCGCTCCCGACAGTGTGGATTATGACGGTCGAACACCTCTTTCGTGGGCCGCCGAAAGCGACGATGAGGCCATCGTGAGGATCCTTTTGGAACGGGAGGATGTCGCTCTAGACACGGTGGATTACAACGGCCGAACACCTCTCGTGGGCCGCAGGAAGTGAGTATATGGCCATCGTGATTACGCTTCTAGAAAGGGAAGATGCCACTCCCAACACTGCGGGAAAAAACGGCCGAACACCTCTCTAGTGGGCAGCCTGGGAAGGGGATGAGGACATCCTAGCGATGTTTTTGCAACGCGGGGCTTTCAATGCTGGCACTGCAGATAAAAGCGGCCAAACACCTCTCTCCTCGGCAGCTGAGTTTGGGCATGGGGGCGTCGTAAAGATACTTTTGGAACGGTCGGATGTCATTTCCCATACTATGGATGAACACGGTCGAACACCTTTCATGTGGGCAGCTCAAAATGGCCATGGAGGCGGTGTGAGGATGCTTTCAGAAAGAGAGGATGTCAGTCCAGATAATACGGATAAAAACAGCCAAACATGTTGAAAATGGTGCTGCTCGCCATATTCTCCTGATACTTCCTTTGTTGTTTGTGCGGATGGCTTCCGGGAGAGGGCTTATTTGTGGCTTCGGATAAGGGTTGACGAACCGGGCTATGGCTCCGGCTTCGGGCATAGATTTGCGATCGGAAATGCGCTAAGAATCCGGGAATGGGTGCGTCTTCGGAGACTCGCTGTGGCTTTGGTGCTTGTTTGGATGTTCAGGAAAGCCTTGAGTATGCAGGAATGCGTCATACTGTAGGATCGTGCAGCTTTCGGGAAAGCCGGGAGAAAAGTGGAAGCACTGTAAGGTTAGCTGGAAAGGCCTGAAAGCCCAGTGGCAGAAAAAGTGTTTGTCTTTCTTTTCGTTAGCCCGGGAGTGCTTACGGGGGAAGGAGGGACTCCATGGATTAGTGTGATGCCTCATGGATGGGTGGATATGAGGTCTCTGTAGGTGATATATACTCCTGTGATCGCCTTTAGTTCGTTGTTAGAGCACAGAGACCGAGCATCAAGCATTGTGGAGTTGTTAAGTGAGAGCCTGTGGTTATTAGTGAAAAGATTTTTCCACTCACTTGAGTGTGCGATCGTTTACGTTGTGAGTTGCTTGGCAGTCGTTTCGTTTCACCCCTCGTCACTCGTGCAATCCTATGGCCGCCGTTGAAGTTTAATAAGCAGTAGAAGAGAGATAAGAGTGGCTAAGGATATTGCTGGGCTGTGGTGTTGACCCTGGGATAAAATATTGCTACTCTTGGATGATATTGTGGCGCGCGGCTGCAGCGGGTTGCGTGAATGTAGTTCAAATATTCGTCACCAGGAACGACATTGACGTAAACGTGCTAGAAAAGACTGGAAAAGGGCCGTTCGGCCTAGCCGCTAGGAACTGACATAAAGAGGTAGTTGAGCTGCTCTTGGGCCATACAGATTAATATTAACATCAAGTTGACAGACCATGTCCCCTGAACAGCATCATTTCACGCAGTCTCAAATAGCAAAACAGAGGTTGTCGGGGTTTTACTAGCCAATCCACATCCGGAGCTCAATACCACGGATATTTATAATTGGACAGCATTGCACTGGCCGTGTGGGGCTGGCCTTTCAAATATGGCCCGGCTTCTTTTGGCCGACAAGCAAACAGAGTGTAACAGCATTGCCATCTATTTCATACTATTAATGGTAGCGGCTTTGAATGGGCCCTAGGAAACGTACCAATCCTTTTGGAACTCAATTGTATTGATATCAATAAACGCTGGCCACCGGGTCGGAAGGGTCGGTGGAAATTTAGGAGGAGCTTTATATCATTTTTTAAGAAAAAAGAAAGCAGGAAAGAACAGTTGATGTATCCTTTAACTTTGATCAATCCCCATCTAGTTACCCATCCTTTCTTCCAAACTCCCCTCCATTCTAACCCCGTCCCTAGATTTCTATCTATGAAATTCTATATGTGCTGGTTCCCAAATGTACAAGACGTTCGCTAGGTGTCACTCGCAACTTCATAACGGATAGCTAGCCCCCGGATATCCATAGCTTTACCAATCCATTCTCCCACACTAAGGCATAACCCTATCTGATAGGTATTAGGGTAGGATGGTCAGTTTAGGGTACGACCAGCAGAGGGTTGATGACTGTTTTTTTTTTTGTTTTCTTGTTTCGTGTGCTGAGTGCGCTCTCTTCCTGTATTTAATCTACAACCACCAGAGCTTCTCTTTGATCTCTACACCACCACCACCACCACCACCCACCATTACCACCACCCACTACTACCACCACCCACTACTACCACCAGCTACCACCATCACCCACCACCACCCGCTACCGCCACCGCCCATCACCACCACCACCGCCTACGACCACAGTGCTTTCCTCCTGTGCTAGCCAAGAGTTCACTGCCAACCCTCCACACTAGATGCCATCCACCTTCCTGTCCGGGAAGATTAGTACGGGGCAAAACCCCACAATTTTATCACTACCCTCTCGCTAAGCTAAGCTTGGGAGTTCCATAGGCGGGTCAAACAAAAACACCTCTCCACAGGCCAGTAATACTACAAGCCGGCCTCGCCCACCAATCCCGTCAGGGGTTCCTTGGTTGTCAAAACCACAGAATGATTACCTGATATAACCAGCGTCGTAATGGTGTCTACCAGGGCAGGGAAACGATCCTGTTTACTGTCACCGTCGGTTTCATAGAGGCCAAACTGACTCATATACTTGTAGTGCCCATTTGCCATTTAGCTAGGCCCATTGTATCCCCGAAGGGACCTGAAAGGGTCGTGGCCGCTCTAGCCGATGATCTAAAAGAAGGGCCAATGTCACACCCGTTCGGGGGGGAAGATCCAATTAGTTAGTCCATTATACCCCAGAAGGGCCCCGTCAGGGCCGTGGCCGCTCTAGCCGATGATCTAAAAGAAGAGCCAATGACACACCCGTTCGGGGGGGAAGATCCATTCATTCGATATATAGGAATAGCAGGAAGTTATAAGAAAGGGTAAGTTTCGTTTGTTTAAAGGTTTTTATAACCCATAGTTTGATGTGATACCATGGGTTTTCCTGTATATAGCTAGCTACGAATAAACTATGAAAAGCTTGAAGAAGAAAAATGTAAAGTTTTATACACTTACCCACCGGCCAACAAGTTTGGAACCGCGACATATGATTTTTGGTAGATTCTTATAGGCATTGATCGATGTTCTCTGAGGGGGTGAAAATGGGTATCATACTTATAATGCAGAAAGGCTATTAGACAGGACCTTCTTATCTGAGCTACAGTATTATACCAGTACTCTTATACTACATGATAGTTCTTCAGCACTGGTCTTACTATAATGCGAATGGCGATGATTATTATTTCCATCCTAGGGCGAGAATGCGCCGTAAATGGCAGGAAGATATGGGTAAACTATTGTGCGAAACGAAATAGAAAGATAGAGCAGGGGATAAGCAAAAGTATCTCCGTTTTGTGATTAGTACTGGTGAAAAGTTGATACTCGAAACCAAGTCCGACAATTGGACCAAACCATATCCTAACTAAATTTACTCATCACAATCCAACAATTTCCCTCCATTACGCAAAAAACAAACCGCCTTCGTAAGCCTGCTTATGTCTCCTGAGGAAACATTATACGTGCCTCAATTCTCTCCAAGTCCTCCCATCCCGCCTCCTCTGTCCTCAGCCATCCTTCGCCACCTGAACTTTTCTCATCATCATTCATCAGAACCCTGAGCATGGTCCTCGCCCCCGCTCCCCACCCATCTCAACCCTAAGTTTCAAATTTATAATAATAGGAAACCCTTTGAGCATCTCATTGACTCCTAATTGCAAATCTTTGACTGAACTGCTGTCCGATGGGGCCACAGAATCCCACTTGAGGTCAATTAGATTTGGCACGCAAAGGTGCTTCTCTAAACAAATTTTTAAATTGCGCCGTGGAATGACATGGCTGCAGCGGGAATCTACTAAGGCGGGAATCAATGGGAGGACAGCGGTAGTGTTGTGCACGAGCCGAGCGGACTCGAGCCCTTCGAGCTCGGGGGGCCTCGAGCCAAGTGGACTCGAGCCTAGGTGGTCACTAGGCTCCAGCCTGCTCGAGTCTCTTGGTGGATCGAACAGGGGTCCACGAGCCGACCTGAGTCTCTTGCTGTATACAATTGTTGGTTGTTTTGCATGATAATGGCAGTGTGTACTAGACCTTTTTTTTAATATCCGGAATCTTGGCGCTGGTTTGTATGGGTTTTGGCACCAAGCTGTCCAGATACTAAAAATAACGTCTAGTAGAGGTATCGTGGCCACTCTAGACTCGAGCGTCTTGGCGGCTCGAGCCCTCGAGTCCAGGGGTGCCTCGAGCAGGCTCGTGAACAACACTAGACAGCGGGGTGGAGGGAGTCGGGGATTTCGTGAGGAGGTTTATGGTGGGGGATAGTCCAGGGGATGTGCCAGGGGGTGGAGGAGGAAGTGGTTCAGTGGCAAGAAAGTGGGGCGGGTTGGGGAAAGTAAGCTTGGTACAGGGGTATCAAGTAGCGAAGAAGGAGGTGATCTGCGTGCGGGGCAAATTGAGTGTCTGGGGGGTGGACGGGAAGATGACCTTGTTGAGGTTGTATTAGAAGGGGGTCGCCGTGGTATAGGGAGTGATTTTGGCATCCTTTGCCAGGGTCCATAAGTTCGCACCGACGAGGAATTACCTGAAGGAGATAATCGGAATATCCTGCTTCGTGTATTAGTAGACAACCCTGTCTCTCTTGGGCGTGGTCTGTAAACTGGTTGGTGCGGGACATTGCTCGATGAAGATAATTGGAATATACCGCTTCCCGGATAGACGGGCATCTCTGGCCCTCCGGGAGAGGACTCCTCGGATCTGACCCTCGGTAGCTGTCCGCCATTGATACCATTCACTACGGTCCCAGGAGCCGCTCCCAACGGCCCTTTCCATCTCTCACTCCTTTCTCCCCTGTTTGATGGATCGTTTCCCAGGGTGCTCGCTAGGGTCTTTGGGTCTGGCTTCTACCTGATGTTTCAGCCCTTTGGTCGGACGAAGCCTGGATTAATTTAGCAAAATTTCGATTGGAGGTTTGATCGTTATGATTACTGTAGTGCTGGACTGGCTACTCGATTCTCTTGGGTTTAAGAAGAATAGAAATGATTCCCTAGCCCTACAAGCCCTAGGCCTTGACATACAAAGCTCCCAGGTCTTCCGGCTGGCGAGGTCCGGGCCGTATCTTTCTGCCACGCCAGCTTCACTCCGATATCTCTAAGCCTAGCTGGCATCATCCTGAAAAACCTCTCTACATCTTATCAAATAGCGAGTTGAATGGCCACTTTTTGGGAGTGATGATATACCTGATCTCTTAGTTTCTTGAACACGCCAAACACGTCGAGCGCTCTAGGTATACCGGTATGTGGATCTATATCTACCCTTGCGCCTTCCCTCTGAAGAATCATGACCATGGTATCAGCTATCTTCTTAATTCGTCTGGTTATCCACCTTCCGCCGACCTTTCCGATTTGTTCGTTGGCCCAATTTTGCTTCCAAGACGCAAGATATAGGGGCGGCAGTGAGCCCAGGTTTCCGTCAGCACCTGTTGCGATCATCATATTAATAAGATCTACTTTGGAGTGTACCACTGCAATCATCAATGGAGAGCTACCCATTTTATCACAGGCATTTATGTGATCTCTTCCCAGCCACAATTCTTGCAAATATTGAAAGATACTCCTCGTTTCAACAGATGCGTTTTCCGCATCTTCACCTGCAACAGCAATCTTATGGAAAACATTCCGGCCGAGGCCCGGGAAGCAAACCAATGAGGGAGGCGGCCTTACCGGGTTTGACTTGCATGTCATGAAATATTTTATACCCTTCAGTGGCAGGGGTACCTGCAAGCACAGAGAGAGCCCTCCAAAAGGTAGTCCCGATCAGCACCGTATCAAAGGAGGAGATCAGCCACTGGGTAGTTTCCTTGAACGACGGCGATACCAAACGGTGTTCGTCCCTAGTTACCCACTCGATCTATCTGCACTCCATGCTTTAATAAGTGTTCTGGAAAGAACAAATCCCGATGACCTGCAAGCACGCAGATGTGGATGTAATTTATATTATCCCAGGCCAGAAATGTTAGATGTACGTCTGCCCCGTGATGGAGAAGGACTTGGAACACGTCCCTGTAGCCCATTTTGATCACGTCTATTAGTGGAGTTCTGTCATAACAGCGGACATCGATATATTGTTTCGAGGGTGTGTGGCTTAGAAGGTAGTTCACCACGCTTGGGTAGCCTGCTAGAGCAGCATAGTGGAGCACTGTGTGCTGTCCGAGGCCGCCTGTATCCCCATAATAGATAGTTTTGTATTTATCCAGAACTTTAAGTGTAGCTATCTTAGCATTCTCACAATTTCCCGCATGTTGTTTAATATTTTCTAGAAGGTATGCAGAGCCAAGGACTATCACTTCCAGTGACTCACGCACAGAGTCCCCTGATGTAATTCCATGAGGCGATGCCGGTGCCATCATATCTAGCGCTTCGGCACTGCCAAATAAGCATGCCCGAAGAATTGCCGATACGCCCTCGCCTTTGGCATACGGATCAGCACCCGGATGGAGGAGACCCCTGATACCTGCTATATAATTTCTCGAGACCGCAAATTCCAATGGAGAGCGCCCCCAAAATCCGCATTCGCACTCCTGGGGATTTTCCAGCCAATTGGTCGATGTCTGCGCCGTTCCTAACCATTAACTCAAGAATCGAGTCGATGTGTTCTTCACCGCAATCGTAGGAAATGGATAGAGCCTTCTCCGAAAACACTGGTTTTGTCTGCCCCGGCCCCTGCTTCCATGAGACACATAGAAACTTCATAATGCCCTGCCCTGCTGGGTTCTAGCAGAGGTGTCTCTCCCAGGTTGTTAATGACATTAACTCCTATGCCCAAGCTTATGAGACACCTGACCGCTTCTCAATAGCCAGACCGAGCAGCGCAATGCAACAATGTGTCCTCGTCGTCGGAGACATAAATATCGCACAACTCAACATCAGGGGAGTTCTCAATCGCCTTCCCTATTCCTTCTAGACTGCTTACATCTACCCATGGGAACAGCTCGGCCCGCTGTAACATGCCCATAGCCCCTCCACATTCACGAAACAGAGAAAGGGTCTCGTCGTAAGCGTCGGAGTAGTGCCAATGTTCGCAACGGGCAGTCCGTCCGTCCTGAGGATAGGACGAGGACGGACTACGAATCGTACTCCGTCCAGTCCTTGAGAGAATTTTGCCCGGGGCTAATGGCCGTAGGACGGGAAAGACGGTGGGCCCCACAACCAGTTTTCCGAATGTCTCAGAATGTGAGGCCAGACAGATCCCCACAGATCTCCATAGATCTCCACAAATACCGGCAGGATCCCGACAGATCCCCACGGTTCCCCACGGTTCCCGACAGATCCCGACAGATCCCGACAGATCCCCACATATCCCCACAGATCCCCAAAGATCCCCGCCGACCCCCACCAATCCCCACTGTCCTTGCCAGGGGATCTGCAGTGCACCACCCTCCCCTATCGTCCTTGTATTAGGATGGCATAATAGTGTCTCACCTTGTCGGGCCCGTGGTCCTCGCTCAAACCTGCAGTCCTAAAATGTCCCAGGACGGGACGGAGTGAAAAATGTCGTCCGGTCCGGTCCAGTCTTCTTGGCGGTTTTCCCGTGGGGCTGCCAGGGCCCCCAGACCGTTCCGAACACTGAGTAGTACTCGTCTAGGTCCTCAAACGCCTTATGTGATCCTTTTGGTGCCCTTTGTATCATAGTTGCAAAGCTTGGAACGGAATCTCTTCATCAGGCTGAACACCCAACACATCAAATATAGAGCACTGTGGAGTTGTTGGACGTGAGCCTGTGGCTGTTAGTGAACATATTTTTCCCAGTACTTGAGTGTGCGATCGTTTTTGTTGTGAGTTGCTTGGCATTCGTTTTGTTTCACCGCTCGTCACTCGTGCAATCGTATCGCTACCGTTGAAGTTTAGTAAGCAGTAGAAGAGAGAGAAGAGTGGCTAAGGATATTTCTGGACTGTGGTGTTGACCATTGCATAAAGTATTCCGACTCTTGGATGATATTGTCGCGCGCGGGTGCGGCTGGTTGCGTGAATGTAGTTCACATACTCGTCGCAGGGAACTACATTGACGGGAAAGTGCTAGACAACACTAGAAAAAGGCCGTTCAGCATAGCCGCTAAGAACGGGCATAAAGAGGTAGTTGAGCCTCTCTTGGGCCATACAGATCAATGTTAACATCAATTTGACAGACCTGTCTCCAGAACAGCATTATTTCACTCAGTCTCAAATAGCAAACTGAGGTTGTCGGGTTTTACTGATGTATCATATCTTTCAACTTTCATCAATTCCCATCAAGTTACCCATCCTTTCTTTTAAACTACCCTCCCTTCTAACCCCGTCCCTCGGTTTCTATCGATGAAATCATATAGGTGTAGGTTCCCAAATGTACACGACGTTCGCTTGGTGTCACTCGCAACTTCATTGCGGATAGCTAGCCCCGGATATCGATAACTACCAACACATTCTCCCACACTAAGGCGTAACCCTATCTGATAGGTATTAGGGTAGGATGGTCAGTTTGGGGTACGGCAAGCAGAGGGTTAGTGACTGCTTTTTCTTCTTGTTTTGTGTGCTGAGTGCGCTCTCTACCTGTATTTAATCTACAACCACCAGAGCTTCTCTTTCATCTCTACACCACCACCACCACCGACCACCACCAACTACCATCACCCACCACCAACTGCTACGACCCACTACCACCCAGTACCACCACCACCCCCACCGCCGCCTACTACTACTATCCACTACCACCCACTAGTACCACCACCCACCATCACCCACTAGTACCAGCACCCACCACCATCACCCACTACTACCACTTACCACCAACTGCTACCGCCCACCACCACTACCACCCACAACCACCGCCCACTACCAGAGCACTTTCCTCCTGTGCTACCCACGAGCTCACTGTCAACGCTCAACACTAGGCACCATCCACCTTGCTGCTCGGGAAGATAGGTTCCAGGCAAAATTCCACAATTTTATCACGGTAGAGAGTGTTCCGAGAGATTGGCTGTGGGTAGCGCCCATCGAGCCATACTATCCGCTACCTCTCCCCAAACTAAGCTTGGGAGTTCCATAGGCGGGTCAAGCAAAAACACCTCTCCACAGGCCAGTAATACTCCAAGCCGGCCTCGCCCACCAATCCGGTCACTGGTTCCTTGGTTCACAAAACCAGAGAAGGGTTACCTGATATAACAAGCGTCGTAATGGTGCCTACCAGGGCAGGGAAACGATTCCGTTTACTGTCACTGTCGCTTTCCCGGCCCAACTCACTCTTATACTTGTAGTGCCCGTTTGCCATTTAGCTAGGCCCATTGTATCCCCGAAAGGGTCCGAAGGGGCCGTGGCCGCTCTAGCCGATGATCTAAAAGAAGAGCCAATGTCATACCCGTTCGGGGGGGAAGATCCAATTAGTTAGTCCATTATACCCAAGAAGGGGCCCGAAAGGGCCCTGGCCGTTCTAGCCGATAATCTAAAAGAAGAGCCAATGACACCAGTTCGAGGGGGAGATCCAATTAGTTAGTCCATTGTATCCCTGAGGGGGCCCGAAAGGGTCGTGGCCGCTCTAGCCGATGATCTAAAAGAAGAGCCAATGAAACACCCGTTCGGGGGGGAAGATCCATTCATTCGATGTATAGGAATAGCAGTCATTGATGAGAAAAGGGTAAGTTTCGTTTGTTTAAAGGTTTTTATAGCGCATTGTTTGGGGTGAATAATATTGGTTTTCCTGTATATAGCTAGCTATGAATAAACTATGAAAAACTTGAAGAATAATAATGCAAGTCCTATACATTGCCCACCGGTCTACAGGTTTGAAACCGCCACATATCATTTTGGTAGATTCTCATAGGCATTGATGTTCTCTGAGGGGATGAGAATTGATACTTAAAATGCAGAAGGGCTACTGGACAGGACCTTCCTGTCCGTGCTGCAGTACTAGTACTCTCATGCTATATGATAACTTAGCTGTTATTTAGCACTGGTCTCACTACAATGCTCATTTCAATCATTATTATTTTCGCCTTAGGGCACGAATGCACAGTGAACAAGGATGAAAGCCTACTAGCCATCTGGTCAACTCAAAATCCATCTACCAGCCAGGTGCAGGGCAAGCACTCGGGTGGATATGAGTCTTTGACAACACACGGGCAAGCACAGCAGATCCGAGCCTTGTTGACACGATGGCACAAACCTTTATCGGTACGAATCAGTATGCAGGTAGGAACTTTCTTCAGCGAAAAGAAGAAGAAAGATAATATGGAAAGCAAGAGACTAATATAGGGAAACAGACGACAGAACAACTCGGAGAACGATAGTAGATGAGTGATAAGTACTAAACAAACAAGGAGAACCCGCTGCCTTATATCTCCATGAAGGTAGGGCCTTCTCCTCCGGCACACTTCCAGAATCTTGAAATAAGGCTATGTTCGGTAGAGAGTGTATTGGGATTGTTATTATTTCTACGTCTCCGGGCGTGTCCTATATATGCACAAACTTTACTTTACAGCAAGAACTCTTCGTCCACAACACCCTTCACCATTTTCTACTATCTTCGCTCCATCCATCCAACTCCTCTGAAGTTTCCCGAAACTTCTATTCCCTGACCCAATCCTTTTCGTTTTATCCTCTTACACTGTTTCTCCCATCTTCGGTGATTCTTCACAGTCCTGACTCCTCTGTCTGTTTCCTAACTCTCATAGTGCGACACTAATACCTTCCAACTCCTGAGATACCTCAATCTCCAACCACTAGTCTCCCTAGTGCCTATTGCTAAAACATCTCCGGCGTTCCATCTTTAGCTAGCGTTACAACTCAACACACCATCATTCTTCTGATACCATACTACCCAATCGTGCAACCACTATCGAACTCAATTTATCTCAGCCATGTCCCATCACTGTTCCAACTATCTCCCTGGTGTGCAATCTTTTGTGAATTTTCAACACAGAATAGGTCAGAATTCTTGTTCTATCCTTCCTCGGCTGCTACATTACTTTGCACATATCCGAATCTCTTCCGAGGCAAGGCCTGAATGACCGAGGGAAAGGCAAAAGCCATCGGCCGTGGTTTTGATGTCGGACAGAGGGTCTTGTCTTGTCCTCGGTTATACTTGATGTCTTGCTTCATTCAGGGGGACTTGATTTCTCGAGCTGTTGCAAGGGGTCTGCAGGATCGCTCTAGGATATTGGTCTCAAGCTAACACTGGTAAGACGAAGGACCAAGATAATTGAGAACTCCACTTGGACGTCAAGAATTTTCCCCTTTGGATTAAGGGGGGAAATATAATGAAAGGTCTTCGGGTGAGATAATAGACCTTACTAGGAGAGGCAACTCTAACGTCCTAGCGAGATTCTCAATTATTCCAGTTCTTGCGGTACCCTGTAAAACAAACCGGCGGTTTGTAGCCCTCTTTAATTAAGGTCTTTTTCAACAAAATGATTAGTGCACAGCGAATTCGATCACAAATGGCTGGAGAAGCAGGGCCTTTATTGATACGAACAGGTACAGTGACAAGAAAATAAATCCAATGAAGAGTAAATAAGAAACGAGTGACTGATAGTCTGTGTACAGAAGATAAAGTGGGGAGAAAAGAGAATGTCTGATGGATGATCAAAAACAGCGAACAAAGGGAACACAAAAATCCTTTTATCCTCCTCAACTGATAAGGTCCCTTTCTGACATACGACCTGTGCATGCCGAATCTCTCATCGCATTCCCTCCACTGTACTTACATCTTTGTCGAATCTCCTCCATCTTGTAATCGAGGTGGAATCCCATTTACTGAGGGAACGGTTGAGTGCTTTGCTGTCGATGGCATGATGGACCGAGGGAAGAGTGTTCTGTCGATATCACAAGTGGTATGTGTTACAGTTTACGGAAGGGGATAGTTGTTAGAGACAAGGAAAGTGGATTGATGAAGAACAAGGCGGGAGAATTGTTTTAGTTGTTTCATTTGTTCTAGAAGAAAGGATAGAGAGAAGGGTTTTCTGGTGATGTCTTTCCTTTATTGTTATGATGGGGATATGCCTGAGGGAGAGATCGATGTAGGTAGCAGACGATAGAATGGTTGAGATACTTTCATTCTTATATTGACTTATGTTTAGTTAGTTTTGTTTTAGCGACGACGAGCGAATGGAGTTTCCGATTATACGTACCCTTTAGTTTGAGCCCTGAGTCTAGATCGATCTGTTGTGCCGCCACTGCGATTTATCCCCCGCAACATTATGTGGGTTCCAGTGGCGATACAATGTTTGATGTTGTCACATCTTAGACTTATGGTATTTCGCAATGGTTGATCCGTGGTGAACTAGGTATGTAGGGTCATGAGCGATCTGTATGAAGCTAACAGTGGTGAAGTAGGTATCACCGAGGGTAGTCTGGAGCTAGTTCTTCTGATAACCTTTCGATGAGTAGTTGTCCTCGTGATAGAGGTTTTCCGTCAATGAATCTATATGTGGTGAGCAGCAAAATTCCAACAGGTCTGAGGGATCACGCGCTGGTCCAACCTGTGCATTTGGTCCGGAATGTATTGCTTCATGCAGTCCGCTCCCACAGGCGTGTGGGGCTTCAAAGATTCCTACCACGTGGGGTTAAAGAACAGATGGGGGAAGTGCTCTGGATTGATATGATCGTGGCATAGCAGTAGACGAGAGAGGAGAGTGGCTAAGGATATTGCTGGACTGTGGTGTTGACCCTGGTGTGAAATGTTCCGACTCTTGGACCATATTGTCGCGCGCGGCTGGAGCTGGTTGCGTGAATGTAATTCAAACACTCGTCGCCAGGAACGACACTGACGTGAACGTGCTAGACAACACTGGATAAAGGCCGTCCGGCCTAGCCGCTAGGAACGGACATAAAGAGGTAGTTGAGCCTCTCTTGGGCCATACAGATCAATATTAGCTTCAATTTGACAGACTATGTCTCCTGAACAGCACTATTTCACTCAGTCTCAAATAGCAAAACTAAAGTTGTCGGGGTTTTACTAGCCAATCTTCATCTGGAGCTCAATATCCCGGACATTTATAACTGTACAACATTGTGCTGGGGGTGTGGGGCTGACCTCTCAAATATGGTCCGGCTTCTTTTCGCCGACAAGTGAACTGATTGTAACAGCACTGCCATCGATCTCGCACCATTAGAGGTAGCGGCTTTGAATGGGTGCGCGGAAACTCTACCAATCCTTTCAGAACTCAATGGTATTGATGTCAATAAACGCTGGCCACTATATTGGAGGGCTCGGGAGAAATTTAGGAGGAACTACAGTATCTTATTCAGCTTGGCTTATATTATTTTTTAAGAAAAAAGAAAGCAGAAAAAAACAGTTGATGTATCCTTCAACTTCCATCAATTCCCATCTAGTTACCCATCCTTTCTTCCAAACTCCCCTCCCTTCTAACCCCGTCCCTAGATTTCTATCTGTGAAATTCTATATGTGCTGGTTCCCAAATGTACAAGACGTTCGCTAGGTGTCACTCGCAACTTCATAACGGATAGCTAACCCCCGGATATCCATAGCTTTACCAATCCATTCTCCCACACTAAGGCATAACCCTATCTGATAGGTATTAGGGTAGGATGGTCAGTTTAGGGTACGACTAGCACAGGGTTGATGACTGTTTTTTTTTTTTTTGTTTTCTTGTTTCGTGTGCTGAGTGCGCTCTCTTCCTGTATTTAATCTACAACCACCAGAGCTTCTCTTTGATCTCTACACCACCACCACCACCACCACCACCACCACCCACCATTACCACCACCTACTACTACCACCACCCACTATTACTACCACCAGCTACCACCATCACCCACCACCGTCCGCTACCATCACCACCACTACCACCACCACCACCAGCGCCCACGACCACAGTGCTTTCCTCCTATGCTAGCCACGAGGTCACTGCCAACCCTCCACACTAGATGCCATCCACCTTCCTGCCCGGGAAGATGAGTACCAGGCAAAACCCCACAATTTTATCACTGCCCTCTCCCTAAGCCAAGCTTGGGAGTTCCATAGGCGGGTCAAGCAAAAACTTCTCTCCATAGGCCAGTAATACTCCAAGCCGGCCTCGGTCACCAATCCCGTCGGGGGCTCCTTGGTTCTCAAAACCAGAGGAGGGCAACCCGATATAACCAGCGTCGTAATGGTGCCTACCAGGGCAGGGAAACGATTCCGTTTACTGTCACTGTCGCTTTCTCGGCCCAACTCACTCTTATACTTGTAGTGCCCGTTTGCCATTTAGCTAGGCCCATTGTATCCCCGAAAGGGCCCGAAGGGGCCGTGGCCGCTCTAGCCGATGATCTAAAAGAAGAGCCAATGAAACACCCGTTCGGGGGGGAAGATCTATTCATTCGTTATTTAGGAATAGCAGGCATTTATAAGAAAAGGGTAAGTTTCATTTGTTTAATTGTTTTTACAGCCCATAGTTTGAAGTGGATACCATGGGTTTTCCTGTATATAGCTAACTACGAATAAACTATGAAAAACCTGAAGACGAAAAATGTAATGTTTCATACATTTACCCACCGGTCTACCGGTTTCGAACCCGGACATATGATTTTGATAGATTCTCATAGGCATTGATATTCACCGAGGGGGTGAAAATGGATATCATATAACCCAGAAAGGCTATTGGACAGGACCTTCCTATTCGAGCTACAGTACAGTACTTGTAGTACTCTTATGCTACATGATAGTTGTTCTTCAGCACTGGTCTTACTGTAATGTCAATAGGGATCATTATTATTTCCGCCCTAGGGCGAGAATGCACCGTAAATGGCAGGCACTTGGTCGATATGGGTATACTATTGTGGGAAACGAAATAGAAAAATAGAGCAAGGAATAAGCAAAAGTATCTCCATTTCATGATTAGTACTGGTGAAAAGTTGATACTCGAAACTAAGTCCGACAATTTGACCAAACCATATCCTAACTAAATTTACTCATCACAATCCAACAATTTCCCTCCATTACGCAAAAAACAAACCGCCTCCGTAAACCTGCTTATGTCTCCTGAGGAAACATTATACGTGCCTCAATTCTCTCCAAGTCCTCCCATCCTGCCCCCTCGGTCCTCAGCCATCCTTCGCTACCTGAACTTTCCTCATCTTCATTCATCAGAACCCTGAGCAAGGTCCTCGTCCCCCTCTCCCCACCCATCTCAACCCCAAGTTTCAAATTTATAATAATTGTCGGAAATAGCTTCCTGATGTGGTGGTGTGAAGTGAGACCTCCAGTAGTGTCCCGGAGGTGCTAGACACGCTAATAGACCTTCGGGCTATGGAGGATATATAGCTACCGCTAGTAGACTGAGAAACACGGCAACACAAGAAATATACATGCTTCTATCAGTCTAAACACCTCTCTCTATCTCTATATTTCAACAATAATAGAAAACCCTTTGAGCAACTCATTGACTCCTAATTGCAAATCTTTGACTGAGCTACTGTCCAATGGGGCGGAGGGAGTCGAGGATTTCGTGAGGTGGTTTTTGGTGGGCGATAGTGCAGGGGATCTGCCAGGGGGAGGAGTAAGAAGTGGTTTGGTGGCGAGAGCGTGGGGCTGGCTGGAGAGATGGTGAGAGCTGGATATGCCTTGAAGAGGGGGGAAGGATTGGAGGGGTTGGGATGAAGCTTGATGTAGAGAGGTTGTTAAGGTAAGTTGTGTCTCGCGGGTATGAGTAGGCGTGGTCATGCCTCTAGGCTCAGGGGATGACGAGGGGGCATCATTCCGAGAGTATTGGGGTGCTGGGACGGACCGTGGAGGCAGCCGGCGATAGTTCCCTAGTGTGGGGGAATTTGTAAATTGTGACAACTGGTGGGTATCCCTATTGGGATGTAAGAGGATATCTTGAGAGCTTGGGGAATGTAAACTTGGTATACGGGTATCAAGTAGTGAAGAAGGAGGTGGTCTGCGAGCGGGGCAAGTTGAGTGTCTGGGTGGTGGCCAGGAAGATGACCCTGTTGAAGTTGTATTGGAGGGAGATCGCCGTGGTATAAGGCGTGATTCTGGTATTCTTTGCGGGGGTCCATAAGTTCGTACTGACAAGGAATTACTGAAAGGAGATAAACGGGATATCCCGCTCCGTCTATTAGTAGATACCTCTGGCTCTCTTGAGCGTGGTATGTAAACTGGTTGGTGCGGGTCATTGCTCGATGAAGGTAATTGGGATATACCCCTTCCTGGATTGACGGGCGTCTCTGGCCCTCCTGGCGAGGACTTCTCGGATTCTACCCTCGGTAGCTGTGGGCCATTGATACCGCCCATTGCCGTTCCAGAAACCGTTCCCAACTACCCTTTCCATCTCTCACTCCTTTCTCCCCAGTTTCATAGATCGTTCCCCATTGTGCTCACTAGCGTGTTTTGGGTCTGGCTTCTACCGGAGGTTTCAGGCGTTTGGTCTGACGAAGCCTGAATTAATGTAGCAAAACTTCCACTGGAGGTTTGATCGTTATGATTACCGTAGCGCTGGACTGGCTACTCGATTCTCTGAAGTTTAAGAAGAAGAGAAATGCTTCCCTAGCCCTACTAGCCCTAGGCCTTGACATACAAAGCTCCCAGGCCTTCCGGCTGGCGGCATCTGGGCAGTATCTTTCGGTCACGCCAGCTTCCCTATCTCTAAGCCCAGCTGACATCATCCTGAAAAACCTCTCTACATCCTATTAAATAATTAGTTGAATGGCCACTTTTTGGGAGTCATGATATACCTGAGCTGTCAGCTTCCTGAATACACCAAACACGTCGAGCGCTCTAGGAATACCGGTATGTGGATCTATATCCACCTTTGCACCTTCCCTCTCAAGAATCCTGACCACGGTATCAACTATCTTCTTAATTCGCCTAGTTATCCACCTTCCCCCGACATTTTCGATTTGTTCACTGGGACAATTTCGCTTCCAAGGTGCCATATATAGGGCGGCGGTGGGCGAGGATTTGGGTGCACCTGCTGCGATCATCATATTAATAAGATCTACCTTGGGGTGTGCCACTGAAACTGTCGATGGGGAGCCGCCCTTTCTATCGCCGGCCTTTCTGTAATCTGTTTTTTCAACAAAATGCTTGGTGCACAACGAATTCGATCATTAAGGATGGAAGAACCAAAGCTTTTATCGATATGAACAGGTATGGCAAGAAGAAGAGGCAAATCCGATATATAATAAATAAGAAACGAATGACTGACAATCTGTGTACAGGAGATAGAATGAGGAGAAAAGTGAATGTCTGATGGATGATCAAGAAAAATAACGAACATAGGGAAAAACGGGAATCCTTTTATCCTCCTCAACTCATAGGTTCCCTTTCTGACATACGACCTACGCATGCCAAATCTCGCATCGCATTTCCTCCATTCTGACTGCTTTGCCGAATCTCATCCAATCTATAACCGAAGTGGTATTGCTTTTACCGAGGGGACGGCTATCTGCTTCGCTGTCGATAGCATGATGGACTGAAGAAGGAGTGTTCGATTGGTATCACGGGTGTGGTTTGGATTGCGGCCGCGATAGAATGTTTGATGTTGTCGCACCTTATACTTAAGGTGTTTCGTACTAGTTGACTGGCGGTGAACTAGGTATGCAGGATCATGGGAAATCGGTATGAGGCTAACCGTCATGAAGTAGATATCAAACAAAGGTAGTTTGAAACTAATTATTCGGATAGTCGTTCAATGAGTAGTTGTACTTGTGGTAGGGGTCTTCTGTCGATGAGTCTGTATGTGGTGAGCAGCAAAAAACATTCCAACACTTTTGCCGGCCACAGTTCTTGCGAATATTGCAAGATACTCCTCGTTTCAACTGATGGTTTTCCGGGTCTTCACCCACTGGAAAACGTTCCGGCCGAGGCCCGGGGAGCAAACAAATGAGGGAGGCGGCCTTTCCGGGTTTGACTTACATGTCATCACATATTTTATACCCTTCAGTGGCACAGGTATCTGCAAGCACAGAGCCAAGATAGTAGAGCCATCCAAAAGGTACTCCCGATCAGCACCGTATTAATGAAGGGGATCAGCCACTGGGTAGCTTCTTTGAGCGACTGCTAAGCCAAACGGTGTTAGTCCCTTCTTATCCACCCGATCTATCTCCACTCCAGGCTTTGATATCTGTTCTGGAAAGAACAAATCCCACTGGCCTGTAACCGCACAGATGTGAAGGTAGGTTCCATTGTCCCAGGTATCTGGAAGTGGTAAGTGTATGTTTGCTCCAAGATGTAGGAGGACTTCAAACACTTCTCAATATCTGATGTTGATCACGTCGATTAGTGGAGTCTTGTTCTGAGAGAGGGTATCGAGATATTGTTTCCAGGGTGTGTGGCTCAGAAGGTAGTTCACCATTGGGTATCCTGCTAGAGCAGCATAGTGGAGCACTGTGTGCTGTCCGTGACCGCCTGCATCTCTATAATCGATAGCTTTGTATTTATCCAGAACTTTAAGTGTAGCCATCTTGGCATCCTCATGATTCCCCCTATGTTCTTTAATATTTCTAGACTGTATGCAGGACCGATATCACTGTAAGGTGAGGAGGCTGTCTACTTCCTCCGGCGAATAATTTTCTCGTAAACTATCAGATATAACGAAATGGGAGCGGCAATGTGCTAATTGGGTGAGAGGGGGGAGAAATAAAGAAAGAGGGAGGAAGGAATCATTGAGTCCCGAGCAAAAGCCGGGGGTCTATAAATACTATACGGTACTGTCCTTAAGGTAAACGAAGGAAATAGTGTGATACACTGGTAGGTAGATAGGTAGGATGCGGGGGGGTAGAACGCACAAGGAGGGCAAAAGGAGAGGTAGAAGGGGTGAATTGGGACCAAAGTTTGGCAGGGCTGGGTGTAATACTGCAGATGGGGGGCTCGTTAGGTCAAGAGTTTTTATCGTGAATGTGATGATCTCCGGGCCCTTTTGGAAGGGTACTGGTAGGGCTCGGAGGGCCCAGCCAAAGAAAGGCCAATTGAGCTATTGCTGCCCACCGGCTCTAGAGATGAGTCTTGGTTCTCCAATCGCCGCTTTGAAACTCCCCCATGCTGCTCCTCGGAAGTCTGTTGCAGTGGTGTTTGGCTGGTGTGGTCTGCCATTGCCATGTCTTGGTTGTCGCGACACCGTTCTAGGAGCATTTTCACGACAGGGACGTGTCCGCGTGCTAAGGCCCAAGAGAAAGGTGTTCGACTGTCGGTATCCCCAGTGTTGGGGGCGACATTCCTCTGTTCCGATAGCATTTTCATAACATCTAGATACCCATTTGCAGCTGCCTGTGAAGGAGGTGTTCGGCCAGCTTCATCCGCAGTGTCGGGAATGACCCCCCCCCGTTCCAAAAGCATCTCCACGACGTCCACACGCCCATTTCTAGCTGCCCACAACAGAGGTGTTCGACCATGTTTATCCGTAGTGTCGGGAGCGACATCCTCCCTTTCCAAGAGGGTCTTCATGACATCCTCATTCCCGAACTCAGCTGCCCACGAGAGAGGTGTTCGACCGTCTTTATCCACAGTGTCAGGGGCGACACCCCCCCGTTCCAATAGCATCTTCACAACACCTAAGTGGCCATTTGCAGCCGCCCACGAGAGAGGTGTTCGGCCGGTTTCATCCGCAGTGTCTGGAGTGACACCCCTTCGCCCCAAAAGTATCTCCACGAGGCCCCCATGCCCATTTCTAGCCGCCCACAAGAGAGGAGTTCGACCTTCTTTATCTGTACTATCGGGAGCGATATCCTCCCGTTCCAAAAGTAACTTAACGGCGGCCTCACTCCCAAACCCAGCGGCCTCACTCTCAAACCCAGCGGCCCACGAGAGAGGGGTTCGGCCGTCTTTATCCGCAGAGTTGGGGGCGACATCATTCCGTTCCAAAAGCATCTTCATGACGTGCTCGTTCCCTAACTCGGCTGCCCACGAGAGAGGTGTTCGACCGCCGAGATCTGCAGCGTCGGGAGTGACATCCCCCCGTTCCAAGAGTATCTTGATTGTGCACCCATGCCCATTTGCAGCTGCCCACAAAAGGGGTGTGCGGCCGTCTTTATCCGCGCTGTCGGGAGTGACGTCCTCCCGCGCCAACAGCATCTCCACAGCTCCCCAATACCCATTATCAGCTGCCCACGAGAGGGGTGTTCGACCGTCATTGTCTGCAGTGTCAGCAACGAGATTCCCCTGTTCCAAAAGCCGCCTCACGATGTCCCTGTGCCCATTTCCAGCTGCCCACGAGAGAGGTGTTCGACCCTTCTCGTCCGCAGTGTCGGGAGCGACATCATCCCGTTCTAAAAGCATCTTCACAGCGACCTCATTCCCAGAGGCAGCTGCCCACGAGAGAGGTGTTCCACCATCTCTATCTGCAGTGTTGGGGGTAACATCCTCCCGTTCCAAAAGCATCCTCATTGCGCCCCGACACCAAATCCCAGCTGCCCACGAGAGAGGTGTTCGGCCCTTCTCGTCCGCAGCGTCGGGAGCAACATCATCCCGTTCCAAAAGCATCTTCACAGCGTCCTCATTCCCAAAGGCAGCTGCCCACGAGAGAGGCGTTGCACCATTTCTATCTGCAGTATCAGGAGTGACATCCTTCCTTTCCAAAAGTATCTTCACAATGTCCGGATACCAACTTCCAGCTGCCCAGGAGAGAGGTGTTCGACCGTCTTCGTCCGGGGCGTCGGGAGTGACATCTTGTCGTTCCAAGAGCAGCTCCACAGCACCTACATGTCCATTTCCAGCTGCCCATGAGAGAGGAGTTCGACCGCCTCTGTCGGCGGAGTCGGGAGTGATATTCTCCAGTTCCAAGAGCATCTTCATAATGCGCTTACGCCCGTTTCCAGCTGCCCACAAAAGAGGTGTACGACCGCCTTTGTCCGTAGTGCTGGGCGTGACATCCTCCCGATCCAATAGCATTTTCATGACGTCCTCGTTCCCAAACTCAGCTGCCCACGAGAGAGGTGTTCGACCATCGTCATCGGCAGTGTCAGGAGTGACATCTTTCCGTTCCAAAAGCATATTCACAGCGTCCCCATGCCCATTTCCAACTGCCCACAAGAGAGGTGTTCGGCGGCCTTTATCTACAGTGTCCGGAGTGACATCCTGCCGCTCCAACAGCATCTCCATGATATCCTTATTCCCAAACTCAGCTGCCCACGAGAGAGGTGTTCGGCCGCTTTTATCCGCACTGTCGGGAGTGACATCCCCCCGTTCCAACAGCATCTTCACAACACCCCTATCCCCGTTTGCCGCTGCCCACGAGACAGGCGTTCGACCAGCTGCATCCGGAGTGTTGGGAGTGATATCTTCCCGCTCCAGCAGCACCTTCACGACCTCCTCATTCTTAAACCAGGCTGCCCACAAGAGCGGCGTTCGGCCGTCTTCGTCCGTAGTGTTGGGAGTGACGTCCTCCCGTTCCGAAAGCATCTTCACAACATTCCCATACCCATTTGCAGCTGCCCACGATAGAGGTGTTCGCCTAGTTTTATCCACAGTGTCTGGAGCAATATCCTCCCGTTCCAATAGCATTTTCACGACGCCCGCATTCCCAAACCGAGCTGCCCACAAGAGAGGTGTTCGACCGTCTTTGTCCGGAGTGTTGGCAGTGACATTCTCCTGTGCTAAAAGTATCTCCACGATGGCCCCCTGGCCTTTCCTAGCAGCCCACAGGATCGCCGTATTACCCGCCACATCAGTTGCATTGAGGTCGCATTTCTTCATTTCTAATAAAGCAACTATTGTCTCCACAAGCCCATGATATGCAGCGCCATGGAGCCCTGTAAACCCCGTAGGGCTACTCTGATGAAACGCCGTGTTCCAATTATCACGCCCGTGGGATAACAATATCCTAGATGACACATGGTTATCGTATCCATCGAGAAGTTTCACTGCAAGTGCGTTCACATTTGGGGTTATTTCCTTTCTAGCATGTGCTCCCCAGTAGTGTGAGGCATATTCGAGCAACGGTGTTTCTTGCGGGGGCGAACAAAGGATAGGTGAAAGGTCCATAACGGACTGAAAGTTAAGGTATGTTAAACAAACCTCAGCGATCATCGCATGAGGACTGGGGAACAGCCCGGTATTACCCGATAGATACTCCTGAAGAGTGTAGTGCACAAGACGGACGGTATATGAGGACGCTTCAACTCTGACAAGGCCTAATGAGCATCCCAGTACTGTTTCTATCGCAGGAATGTTCTCGGGATTTGGGTCTGTAGATCCTATTTCGACCCCTAGGGCATGGCATAACTCGTTGGCATTTAAGGGTCGATCCGAATGCGACAGCCACATTAGCACGTCCATGCCGAGGGTCGACTTGCTCCCCTTCTGCGCCATTATCCGCTCCAGGGTTGCCGAGTATGCATCTCGAAGGCCATTCCCTTGGATCATCTGGTTAAGCTTTTTCCTTCTCTGGTGAATCGTGACCTCCTCCAAGACAGCGTCAATGTTAAGGGAAACAAGGAGAAATCTGTGTTCTGTTAACGAATATCCAATGAGGTCTTGCTTAGTCAAAGTTTCTACCCACGTGTGGGAAATTGTTCTCAGAATTGCTCTCATAATCTCGGCCCTTAAATTGTCATCCATTGCCCTGGGCATGGTATCTTTGGCTAATTTCCTCTTCAAATATATCTCAACATCCTCAGTAGTAGGAATGACTGGTATCGTGATCGCCTCGGCGAAACATTTTTCAATCTCGTCCCGAATGTGAGGTCTTCCAGTAAGGAACACCCGTGTGGTCGGCAAAGCCAGTACAATTTCTTGCAGCGACTCAAGCAGCTCCTGTCGATTCTTCGGAAGACATTCATCCAAACCATCGATACAGATGAACACTTCCGGTAGCGATCCGATCGTCGCCTTCAGCATTTTGACCAAGTCTAAAAGTCGCACAGCTCGCCCTCCAAACCCCATTTTCTCCTCAAGAAAAGCCCGCCGCACAGACCCCGGGATTCCATCTCTCTCTAAAAGCTGCTTGAGGATCGCGCCCAACATGTTCGTGGTGGACTGCTGTTCCTGGGCAAGGTAATCGCAGTACAGGCCTGCCACGGCGATGCCTCTATTACGAACTTGATCGCACAATAAGTCAATAACTAAGGAGCTAATAATGTTGGCCGTCAGAGATAGCGACTTGCTTGAGAGTTTTCGCACTAACCTGATATATGTCTTCCCCACACCAGGGTCGCCGTAACAGAATAAAATAGCCTGCTTCGGTAGCCCTTGGCCTCCACTCCACTCCCGAAAATCGCACCTTTCTGGAAGCCAATGTCCCACGCCCTCCACCCGGTCGGTTTGCACGCTTTTGTGTCTGTGCTGAGGTTCCAGTGGCGAGAGCCACTGCTTAATATTGTTGTCTTCGTCGTCTGTTTTGTTCACGGTGATAGTTTTGTTGTAGCTATTCGTGACGTTCCCACACTTGACATTACCGGAACCAAATGTTATTCGCTCCATGGCGCATTTCACGGATGCTTCGTTTTGCTGTGGATGCAGTCCTGCGATAATCAATGGGGCCAAATGAGTTTATGAGCTTCCTAAGGCTCAAGAAAGGAGGGGCCATTTGTCTTGTTTCCCCCGGTCGCCCCCCAACTTTTTAACGCCAAGAATACGACCACGGGAAGGCACTCATGGGGTTTGAAAAGCGATGGGGGGGCACCATAAAGCGTAGGACAATAATATCTCGAGCTTATGTGTGGTACCATCTTGTGACCCGGTTAGCACTCGTACTATATGCATTTAGGCGGAAGAAGCTGCTCCAACCGTCACCCCATTGGCACGTGTATTAGTATGATACCGTATTTAGACAGTCCGAGAAAGAATATAATATTATGTAAGCAGGTCTGACACCTGCCGGAACAAGACGCCAAGGTTATTACCAAGGTGATAGCAAACTATCGCGGATTTTTCCGGGCTGAAATAATCATAGAACACTTCCTATCATCTCAGTTTCAGGCAAGCCCAGGACGTGCACCGCGCGAATGAAAATTTTCATTCGACCCTCCAGCTTTTTCGTGATTTTCGGGGGGATGCCGCGGCTGGCAGCGCACATCCAGCACTTGGGTGCCGAGGGTACTGTACTTGCGCGGTGCAGAAGTTTCCGGAAATGTGGACTTTGGCTTGGCGCTAACTTAGCTGTTGCCGCCTCCAGAGTCCCATGCCAAGTCTCCTCCACATTTCCGGAAACTTCTGAACC
>Ga0307509_10000207_pt1 | contig 94026 bp, 89 predicted proteins | sample 10_EM_MG_FD_202245 | JGI IMG/M metagenome (GOLD analysis project Ga0307509, IMG submission 202245) | Populus trichocarpa ectomycorrhiza microbial communities from riparian zone in the Pacific Northwest, United States - 10_EM | ecosystem: Host-associated > Plants > Roots > Unclassified | place...
AAAAAATTCCTAAAAAATTAACAATTTCTTTAAAAATAAGCGAGACCTAGGTGTATTTTTTGGTATTTTTTTGCCTCAAAAGCCACCTGGTAGAGAAATGAAATTTATATGAAAACCCGATTTCTTATAGTGCCAAGCAAGGTGATAACACAGCTTGCAAGGATGCCTGCCTAGGCATTTTCCTAAACAGAAGATCTTTTGTTTAATTTTTAAGCTGTGGGTGAAAGGTTGCGTTTTTGCTGGGATAAAAAAACTTGGATGGTATTCTGTAGGGAGGGTCCGAGTTTCGCTGGTATTGAATAGGTTTTCTCCCCTGCAGAGACAAGGGATATGGTTCCGGATTTTTAATGACCCCCCCCCCCCCGAGTGCTGTAACGGTTTCTTCCTTTCTCTCATTCCAGACCTCAAGATCTTCGGATCACAGATAGTGTTCAACGGGGACGGCGAGAATCGGCGGTAGACGAACAGGGCCATTCCCTGTTTGCCACCTGCCGGTATTTGCAGTGTCCCACGTTGGGGACTGCATTGCACCTCACCAGTTTTGAAGATCTTGTCAACAGTGTGTAGATGAGGCATAGTGTCAGAATCTAAGTAACTGCGGCCACAATTGTATTAAACTGCTTTAGGGCGACTTGGGAATATGTGACGGGGTCTCTCTAGGCACTGCTTGGGCTGTGGTTTCGCTTTTGGAATAAGGAGAGGTTTTGTCATATTGGGCCCTGAGTTGTTTGTTTAGAGTGACCACGGGCTATCTATGACAAATGGCAGCTTTCCTCTCTGAATGTTTCATCTAGAAGGAGCGGTGCTTGATTTTGAAGCGGAGCTCTAAAGCTGTTAACTTCCACAAGCGTGAGGACCCATTGACCTTAACCGGAATGGGTAGGGAAATATTTGGCCCATTAACCTTGAGTGATTTCTCCACGACTCCCTGTTGGACCTTGTAATCCTTCATTCAATGAGTGCTTTCGACCACCATCATAGTGGGACCAAACCACAGGGGACAGGTAGCTCTGTTTCTACTCTCGAAGGTACCGGCAGCTTACCGAGGTTTCTCACGACATACTCGGGTACCGGTACCGTGCCGTACGATACGTCAAGCTGGTGCATGATTTGGGTGTGGATTGCACTGCATTCCCCTCATTCCAGATGTCCAAAATCCAAAGAATCAGTCTGCCGCAGCGAGCGATCCGGGACAACAGGCCAGGGTTTGGTGGGAAATTTGAAACTTACAGGGATTCCCACAGGACAGCAAGGCATTCGGATTATCAAGATCCGGGATAGCAGGTGTGCTGTGCTCGTGCCGGCGCGTGTTTTGTGTCGGGATACCGAAAGAACTCTTGAAATTCAGTGCGATATCAGCTTATCTACGGAAATCGCCGCATCAGCCCGGATAAGTTTAGTTTGACAGATTACTTGAGTAATACGGTAGAATTGCGAGTGCTGCCGGTAGTTGATGAGATCCAACATGTTGTGCTCGAGTACCGTAGTCTACAGTAGAGGGCTTTGGTCATACCACGCCAGGAAAGCTCCCATCTTTCCGAGGAGCTTTTGCCTTTTGATCCAAAGAGAAGAGGCCTGCAGGAGATGGCGGATCACAAGGGTCCTTTAAGGGACTTGTTTGAGTACAGTACCTGTAGAGTACAGTACGGTACCCGAGTAGGACACAGGGGAGCTTTCTAGTTTCGGGAGAAGCACCCCTGAGGAAGGGATCATCCGTGTATCCACTTAATTATCACATGAGATATTCATTCTGGCGAATAAAAAGAGGCATTCCCCCGGGGATCTGAGGAGCACTTTTTGTGTGCCAAGTCTTGTGTTGGTCTTGTCCCTCCAAAAAAAGAAGGGATCTTACACACTCCAATGTCTATTTCAAACTTGCATGAATGCTCTTTAATGCCAGGGGTGAATGCCTTTCAAGAATCTTCGCGGAATTGCATCTCTTTTACCAGTTTCTTACGGCACGGTACTTGTGTGATCGATAAATGCGGTAGGCTAGGCTCGGTATAGCCGCGTATTACACGTAGAAACGACCGTTCGTTACTTGGGCTTAGGTTCTCGATATATGGACAAAGACCATGAGATCGGGTTTGAAGCTACTACCGGTAATCATGTGAGAGGTGACTTCATTTGGGATGTTTAATGCTGGCGTCCCAATGCTCTCCGCTTTTTATTTATGTCTGGAGAGGAGCATTGTGCTGATTCTTACCTTGCAGAGCTCTGCCCAGTGCCCTAGGGTACCCTTACGGTAGGGCAAAGACAAATATATAATATTACCGGTATGTCTTCGCCCTAAGAGCATAGTAATTTTGCTGCCAACTGTGCCAAAAACTCGTGTTCAGCGTTTGTAGGTGAGTTCCTTTTTTTAACAAATCACAACAAACCAAACTGTCTGACACTAACCACAACCAACACGTCCACTTCAGAACACAGGAAGTTTGCTATCTCACGCACACGCGTACGGTTCGCTCCCTACCCTTTTTCTGCCCTGCTCTATTTTGCTTTTTTCCCCTTTCCCTAGTATGATCTTGCCTTACCGATATCCTGGCCACTCTAGGAACAAAGGAAGGAGGAGAATAAGACGAAAACCATGGGCCTCTGGATCATAGAACCGAAGAAGGGGGAGAGCGATGATCACGTTCCCGGTAGGCCTTACTGTTATATCCACGAGGGCGCGCGTGTGTGGGGGATGCTAACGAGGATTTAGGCACCGCGTTCATCGGCGCTGGAGGGGTTGTGGATAGTGTGACGACTGTGACCGAAGACTTGGATCCTAGCTTGAAGTATGACTTGACAGGTGATGTTCCGATAGTTCTTGTTCCTCAGCCTTCTGATGATCCGAACGACCCGTTGGTGAGTTTCCGTTTGATCAATGGGTTTGGCGGTAGCTAGAGTGAGTGTGTTGGGAATGCTGATGGAGATTGAGTAGAATTGGCCGTTGTGGGAGAGGGACTTGATCACGTTTATTCTTTGCTTGGTTTCTGTAAGTTTGCTCTCTACTCGAGTTAGCTTTCTTATACTACGCCCAGTCCTAGTACTGAGGTTTGGTCTACTAATACCATGCTATGGCGATGCTAACTGATAACTGTGTAGATCATGGCTGCTACGTAAGTCATATTGTAAGCTATTGGTGTTTGGGGTATGAGAGAATGCTAATAGCTTATAAGGCTCGGTCCTATTCTTGCCCCGAGTACTTTTCTTTTCGCACAACACTTCCAGCGTAGCTTCACTGAGATTGCCCTTTTGACGGGCTATCACCTCTGTGGTGTTGGTGTTGCTGGGCTGTCGTTTGTTGCGTCTGCGAGAGTCTATGGAAAGCGGCACTTGTACCTATTAGGCACGGTATTGTTGATTGTGTCTTCCGTTTGGGGTGGTTTAGCCTCGAATTACGAATCCTTTCTTTGGGCGAGGATTTTCCAAGGTGTGGCAGTTTGTCCATTTGAGACTTTGGTCAACATTACCGTTGGTGAGATGTATTGTGTGCATGTAAGTTCCTTTTTGGCAGGCTAGGCGGGGGAGGGGACTGTAGGTAGGACTAGCAGCCAACTAACCAATTGTGTGTATGTATGTATAGCAACTTGGGAAGCGTATGGCCTTGGCAAACTTTTCGCTCTTTGGGGGTGCCTTTTTGACACCGGTTATCGTGGGCAAGATTACTAAGGAGTTGGGGTGGCGGTGGCCGTTTTTCCTTGTCGCAATATTCACTGGGGCTATGCTACCTGCGGTTAGTATTCCTGCGCCTGACAGATATGTAGGAGATCGAGCTGATGAGTTGGGATATTAGGTAGTGTTATGGGTCCCGGAAACTTCCTACAACCGTCCAGTACATCGTAGCACTCCATTGTCCAACCAAGGTAAGCAATACTTGAAGCCAAATTCAAGGGAAATAACCTCCAACTACGAGATATATTGAATCAATTGGGAGGTAGCGAGCTGATACTGGCAAAATATATTTAGATAGTTTCGAATGTGCAGCTGCTGGCCCGCGGCGCTCCTTTCTACAGCGAATGTCCTTGTTTAGTGGCCGGAAGACTTTAGAATCACCCTTAAAGCTCTTCCTCCGCCCGATTGTGCTTCTCTTTCATCCAGCTGTGATGTGGGGCATGCTTACACAAGGGGTAATGATCGGATGGACCGTCATGATTGGGGTTGTCCTTGCTGCTGTGGTATGTGCCCTACTTACCTACCTTCAGGTTTTTGCTCTAGAGACTAACTCTAGTAGTTTATGCTCCCTCCTCTTTCGTTCAGTGAGGTTGAAACTGGCTATATGTATACCGGCGCTTTTATTGGCGCTTTGGTTGGTCTGAGCATTACTGGTCCATCAGCGGATTGGTCTGCCAAGTACCTCGCTAGAATCAACAAGGGAATCTATGAGCCAGAGTTTCGCCTATTCCTAGTGATCCCGCAAATGATTACTGGCTGTCTTGGTCTGTTCCCTCACGCCCTTTGGTTTTCGCTATTCAAAAAATCATTCTAACGGCGGATGTGTGAATAGGGCTCTACATGTTTGGGATCACCGCTTCCAATACTACGAAGTACGGCTGGTTCTGGCCAGACTTTTTCTTTGCGCTCGAGTTCGTTGCCTGTCCCATCCTTCCCTTCGTATTGCTCTCCGCATAATATCAATTGAGAGGAGGGAAAGCTAACAGCCACAGGCTGATGGGTATGACAATGGGCGCTATAGCATCAGCGCTCTACCTTGTCGACGCATACCCAAACATTGCCATAGAGAGCTTCACTTGCTTGCTGCTGTTTAAAAATTTCTTCTGCTTTGGGCTGACTTGGGAAGCTTTCAACTGGCTAGGCCAAGCAGGGACTAAGCGCATGTTCATCTATGTTGCTTCCATCCAGGTAGCGGTTTGCGCTCTTGCTCTACCTATGTGTATGCCTCACTCCCTTTCCCTCTCTCTTGGCTCGCGGGTACTAATGGGATGTATATGTAGACATTTGGGGGAAGGTTACCAGGGATTTCATGCATAGACATGACATCCTAAAGATGGTGGGTCTAGGCCTTGTGGAGGCAAAGGGAGGATCAGAACAGGTGGGAGTTGAGATGGGCGAGATCGTGTGTGGGGGGGAATAGGATAATCTAAATAAAATGTTCTTATCCTCTTTTACTAGTGGTATTACTCTTCTTTCTTTCTTTCCGTCAAGGAGTCCTCGTGCAAAACGCTCGTTTGTTGAACGGCAGAACGTCAGTACTTGTATTGTGCCCCGTGTCTGCTTTTGTAGGGCTTATCCCACTGGAGAACGCGAGTTGGAAGGATAATTCATAAAAAGTAATATTATATAGGTGGTATCATATCTTTGAAATTGGCTCGGCACAGCAACATGGGTGTCACCCTATGCCTAGTGACGGGCGCCGGGTGAGAGAGAAACACTCTCGTTGAGAAACCACCCGGGTACGACGTTCTAGAGTACTCACAGATTTTTTTAATATTCGGACGGCTTGGCGCCAAGACGCATACAAATCAGTGCCAAGATTCCGAATACTTTAAAAATCGCCTAGTAGTGAAGTCCAGACCGTTCAAACTCTCAACCAATAAAACACCGCTAGACAGAACCCATTTTTGCTCAAGTAACGAGGCTCCTCACTGTTCTAGACTATAAAAGCCCGAATTTCGGACATCCGGGACAGCGGCAAGGTGCGCTCGCATAGGGTATCACTCGACCATGGGTCGCGGTCACGACCTGACTGAGGGGATAAATTTGGAAGGGAAAAAAAAAAGCAAATTCAACTCAACTCAACTAGAGCAGCAGCCGGGGTTGACTAGGGATATATCGCCTATCGATAAAAAAACAACCCGAATGGGGAAAATAAATAAATGAATAAGTAAGCAGTACGGCCAGGTCTCGCTGGATGAGATCGGGGGGGCTGACATGATACCTTGGCGGTAGGAGGAAAACCCCCGCTCTCCTATTGCAGCGTGAGTTTCAGAACTCCGAATACCTAATATATACATCACTAGAGAGTATGGATGAGTCAGGTACAGTATCGTGCTATGCGTACAACACAGGAGGAGGAGGAGGTGGTAGAATGGATACGGTAATTCCATCATTTCCCCCACCGGTAGAGGCGGGCCAGTATGGTAAGGAGTGGCGTTTTTACTGTGTTGGGGGGAGATTGAACCCGCCGTAGCAATGTTCTCTTGTTATGGGTTAATTAGTACTGCCGGGATCGCTACCGCGCGCTAACGTCTTCTCGTATGATGGATCAGCTATTGTGCTTACCTCACCCGGGAGAGCTCCTTCTTTGATTCCACGGCCCGGATGGGGCAGTTGGCACCTGGCGGCTCGCTCGCAATGGGGGGGAGAGCTGGAAAAGAGGTTCTGCGTGATATAATGGATTGGACAGGGAAGTGGGTTGGTTGGGAATAGAAGTGGGTCGGGCTGTCCGTGGGCTTTTGCGGGGATCGATCTCTGCGGAAGGTTCGACAAGGTGGAAGAAAGCCTGGGAATTCGGCCTGAGGATGGGAAAATCTACCATGATGTGCTATCAGAAATATCTCCGGCCCTTCGGAGGTTCCTCTTCTTGGGGTTGTGCCTCATTCTCATTTGAGATTTCTAGATTCCTGCTATTTTCTTTTTTGGTGAATCCTACGGTAACTAATTTACTTCCCTGGCTGGTCCATTTCCCTCCTGTCCAATACCTTATGCACAGAAAACATCACTAACGGAGCGCAATCTTCTTCCTATCTTTTCTGGTATGATATAAATCGATTAATCACCATGCGTCACTCTACATACAGCCCATCAAGGAACCACTTAGATTTGCTCAGGGACGGGGGTCTCCATAATATCTTTGTTACCGAGGGATTAGAGAGTTTGCGCAAGGAGACCTAGGTGGAAGGAAAACAGGTTATTTTCTGTTAACCTAAAAGTCTTGGACACCCAGGTGGGTAGCGAGACCTGGGAGAGGTGTAAAATAGGGCTTTTCAGACCTGAAGAAATCCGATCACTGCAGCACAATAAATCAGCAGCAGCACAGCACTCTTTTTACATTCTATTAAAATATTTTACTGATGGTAATACCAGGCATTCAGTAGTAGATTATCACCTGTTCTATGGCAGTCAGTATGGTTAGTACCCAACTTGTGTATCTGGGAATCCTAATTTGAGCAGGGAACAAACTTGAGGGCAACCCGGCAATGCGATATTACCCTACTCGATTCCCATCTTCCGGCTACCAGGCCACCTGGACCTGGTGCGTAAACTCATTCAGAGACCTAGGTCTCTTTTCCGTTAACTGCCACCTAGGTCCTCTTGCGCAAACTCTCTATTGAGGCATTCCCGACCCACATCTAGATAAAAAAATCCAACAAACGAGCGCTACCACAAAAAATGCGCCAGAAGGGAATCGAACCCCTGCCGATTGCTTGGAAGGCAATAATCCTACCACTGGACCACTGGCGCTACAATAATACGCTGTTCTACTATAAATTTACTATAAATCAGATCCCATAACCACATGATGAGCCCCAACAGCGCCAAGCCATCCAACCACCAAAACCTACCGGTGATACCTGCCTTACCTTCTTCCTCCCCATCTCCTACATTCACCACCACCACAAGCCACACAAACTACAACTAAACTAAGCCGAGCAAAAAAAACAATCAATCAACCCAAAAAATGTCAGACCCCCATGAAACCTCCGACCCCTCCACCTTCCTCAGCGAGATAATCGGTGCCCCCATCACCGTTAAGCTAAACTCCGGCGTCGAATACAAAGGTATACCCGTTCCCTCCTTGAGCGGCGGGGCATTCCACTACTCGGGAGACACGTTCGTGAAGCTGACAGTGTTGGTGGCTTACGAGGTGAATTGTCGTCGGTGGACGGGTACATGAACATTGCGCTGGAGAAGACGGTGGAGTACGTTGGGGGCCAGGAGAGGAATAAGTATGGAGATGTGTTTATTCGCGGGAATAACGGTAAGTTTGGTCCCTAGATAGGGGGCGGGGGAGGGGAGGGGAGAGGGCTAATGTGAGGGGAGGGAGTCGATAGTGCTGTATATTTCTCAGGATGCGACGTGATGGGAGGATGCAGGCGGGGTGGGGTTGGTCAAACCTTTAGGGCTACGATATGTTCGCAATACCAATACGCCGCGAGTGATTACCTTACTACTGCTACGTCCCAATCCTCTAAACCGAATAAACACCCCGGTAGACACATTTACCACACCATTAGAAAAAAAAAGAGAAAAAGGAAAAAAAAAAGCGAAGCCATGTGCACTAGAAAGAGAGTAATACTTGAGAGAAAAGAAGAGAAAACGTCTAGGCACATTGCCAGTTTTTTGTTTGGGGCTCTGTCCAGGGAAACAGAAATAACTGAATGGGGCGGGAGCCACTTCGCCGGATACAAAACTGACAATAGAAAAAGCACACCGCACCCTTTAGAGAAAGTAGGAAGGAAGGAAGGTCTGATGACGCATGTAGATCACTTCTTCTTCCCGAACCCACGACTCAGAATACCCATGAGTTTATTCTCCTTTGAAGCACGATCGCCTCCTCTGGAGCTCTTTCCTTTCCCCTTCTTCGAGCCTTCCCCAGACTTGTCGTCGGAATCCGACTCACCTTCTGGCCCTTCTGGTTCTTTGGGCATCGGGAGTGCCTTTGAGTTTTTGATAAATTCGTCTCTAAGAGCCGGTTCTTCCTTGACCCCGGCAGAGACGTCGGCCCCCCAAACTAGATGCACGGTGGCGCCAGTTCGCAATTTGAGGTCAGTGGTGAGTCGTTTTGGTGCTTGGGGGAGAGTTTCTCTAGGAGGAATTCCTGGAATGAATGTTAGAAATTGATCAAACCTGGGGTGTCACTACTGTGGCTTACTCAGAAGGAAAGGCTCGTTGGGGTGGCGGAGGGTTGCTCTGACGGCATCGTAGAGATCCTGAGCTGCAGATTGAAAAAGCCATTAGTCTACCAGATAATGAGTGTTGAATAACTGGGGTTCACACGCACAAGTGTGAATCTTGAGAAAGTTCTGTTCGGAGGTGTATCCATCCGGGAAACGGACTTTGATAACGACCTATATATGGCACTTATGAGTGACTCTGGCTCCAGCCTCTCACCAAGGTATTGCACATACCCTCTCGACTTTCTCTGCCTCCGCAAGGATGGCGGCTTTCTTCTCTTCAATCTCTCTATCAGAAGGCAAGCGCTTCCCAATAGTCTCCTTCTTGATGTTTGCTTGGATAAGTTTGGCTTCAGTGATTCCAATCTCGTATGCTTTGTCCGGAACATTGACTGCAGGGGCATTAGCACCATACCCTCCGATTATCAAAACGGACTCCAGTAATCCTTACTCTGAGCCGCCGCAAGTGTATTAGACTGTGGAGGTCTAAAAACCGAGACCATAGGCTTATTAGAATCCGAAGGCTCAGAAGGACCACCCTCATTCTCAAGCGCATCGACTGATCCCTCCATCGGCTTATCAACCTCCATCGCGTTATTCTCGCCCGTACCGTCCTGCTTAGCTGTCTCCTCCGGAGCATCAAACATCAAATCCTCATCTGCCTCCTTTTTCTCCCCTTCCGTACCCTTCGAAGACTCCCCACCACCTGGCATCCCCGCCTCGGCGGCCTTCTCCTTCGGAGGCGAAAATCCAGCAATTTCCTCCAAGGCAACCTCAAACGGAATATTCGTCTCTTTATACCTAAGTGTAACCAACTGCCTCCCATTCCTAATTCCGAAATCACTCAAGGTCTGCTGCAGTTCACGGAACCCGGAGGCCTCCCTGTTCATGACTCGTACCACGGGCATAACATAGTGCAGACGCCCACTCCCGGAAGTTCCAGAGGGGGCTGCGCGTTCGGTGATGTTGGTGGTGGCGCCGTTTGTGAGGGAGCCCTTGGCTTCCAGCTTCCGCATGATCTCCCATATTGTACTCGAAGCAGTGAACGTGCCTGTGGATTCCTGGGTCGGCCCATCGTCGGCCTCCTGTGCCCTGAGGACTATCGTTATCGGGGCGTCGCGGTTCTTGGCGGGAACTAGGTCGAGTTTTGCTCCGGGACTAAGGTTTGTCAAGCGTATTTGGAGCGAGAGGTCGAGGATTGTGTTCCCTTTTCTGTAATGGTTAGAATAGAGTCAGTTTGTTGAATTATTCCCCATGCTCTATATGTGTGTGTGCGTGGGTGTGTGCAGTGGTAGTATCATACTTGAGAGCAAAGTCCTGGGGATTAACTCCCAACTTTGTGCAAGCTTCTGTGTGGATTTCGCTCAGAAACCTAGTCGGAGGAGCTTTGACGGCTGCCCTCCGGCCGCTATAGATGACGACCACAGTTGCGGAAGACATTCTCGATGCTAGCTATGAAGTGTTTCCAATGGTGGTTTGTAGGTGACTATGGTTGCAGAAAAATGGATACGGAGGTCGGGGGGATGGAGGGGTGTTGCGGCTCGTTCGTCATGAGCTCCCGAGAAATACTATTTTCATAGGTTATGGTTGCCTGGGTGGCGTTTATAAACTTCGGTCCCGGGGTGCCACCGGACCAGCCACCAAAAAAGCCCAGAAGCCTCTCGAGGATTCATTAGAAATACCAGTATGATACATATAATACCTCCACGGTTTGTAGCTTTCTTGTTAACTCGGTATGACACGCTAACCAGTAATTTTGACGGAAGAAATAAGCTGACAGCTACCCCTCCCCGCCTGTAGCTCCATACGTTAGTAGAGACCAGCATGAATAGCCCACCTTCCAACTCTCGAACTAATGAGTTATCGTCGCGATACCAAACGATAGCTTTCTATTACTAGCTACTTGTAGGTTATCTGTCTTATTACAACATGTTCCATAGATCCAGGGTGTTCGCTAGATCGAGGCGTACCGGTCCTGCTTCCACTCCTCGAATAAGACCTTTGCGAAGGCTTAGACTTGAGTGAAGACAAAGCTACTCTTGCGAATCTACTTATAGGATCGCTACAAAAGCCGCACCAGGCCAGGACTCTCAATGTACTCGTACTTGTTTAATTTCCAAGTGCTAGCACTAGTCTCTCTTTTCATCTCCAAACCCAGCACCAAGGAGCTAAAAGCTGCCAATAAATCGTATTCACCGCAGGATCAACATAAACCCCACTCGTTTTATAAACATTGGACCAGGGCCGCCCGCAGGGAGACCATGGTGGGGGTAGATTCCAAGATATTACAAAGGAGGAAACCCGATCATTTCCCGCAAATTTCCCGTTACCAGACTACCCGCAGCTGCCCCCCCGGTTTAGTTGCTGGCATTGCGACATATACTGACCTACGGAATCCAGCGTCCGATTTACAATTCCATACAAGAGTTATATAGACGGGTAAGGGTATTTATTCGCAGCTATCCACAGCTCTAGAAATTGAGACGACGTGATGATTTCATGATGAGTATAAATACAGACACAGCCAGGCCCCAATACGGCTTTCGCGGAAGTCCTCTCCATCCTTTTTTTTTGTTGCTTTAGTCTTGTCTTCCTGTTCGTCCGGGAAAGCCCTTGTCAGCTACCGCGCCACCACTGAAAATAATCAGGATGAAAGGATGACGGGTGGGGGAGGAGTCTACCCTTGAGAAGCCTCTTGACGACCTTATCCTTGGTTACAAGATAAACATGCGCACCCCAACCTATGCCCCCAATCAGCAACTATGAAAAATCATCTTCAGGGCGTGCAAGAATCCCACCGGATAGGGCATCACGGTCGACAGAGTTAAGTAGTGCCTGAGAGATGGTTTCGAACAAGTCTTCCGGCTCCTGCAGAACACCAGCATATCAGCGAATAGCTCTCTTGCTCCATCCATCCTTCATAGCAAACAGGTCGTACCAAATCGGGCTCCCACAATCCTTCACAAGTACCGAAGAGCTGGTCAGATGCCGTTCCCGACACAATAAAGTCTTCAGCAAAGTTGATACACCCAATCGAGTCAAACCCGCAAATAAACGGCTTGCCGCTATGCGGGTTAATTCCGGCGATGACAGGCGAAACAAAGTATGGTCCAAATCGTTTCTCATATAGAGACGATGAGACTAGATTCGCCATAGTCTGGGGCTCGATATCGCGCTCCTCTCGTAGGCGGTACATGTTCACTTTATAGCGGAAGAGCTCCGAGCTGTGTATCCATTCATCAGCAAAACTTGTCCAGAGGTGTGGTCAGTATCCGGAAACGAAATAGACCAGCGGTGAGAAGAGGGGGGCAAACACGGATGTAACGTCCGTCGCCAAACCTGTCAGGCCTAGATAGACATCGCCGTAGTTGAAAATCTTGGGAAAATCATTGGATACGGTAAGGGCCTGCATTCCCAGTCTCAGATCACAGGCAATAGCGACACAATCCTTCCCAGCCCTAATTCCATCAACCCCTATCAGTAACTAAGCTTTGTAAGGTTGGAAACGAAGGATTCCGTACATTGCTACGACAGCGCCGCCGTTTATATCGAACGGATTGCTCTACCGGCAGAGTTAGCATACAAAAAGCTCGGGCCTGGTGGAGGGAGGGGGCTTCATGACGGGGGTTGTGGGGTGGATGCAGATACCATTATGAGTGTTTGTAAAGGGATAAATTTCTAAAAAAACAAAAAACTCAAGGGATAGGCGGATGGTGGAAGCTGCGGGGGTTTGATAGATAGCTATGATAGGAGTGGGGAATGAACCACGCGTATTATCACAGGGTGTCGGTGGTTGTGGGAGTGTGCTATGCCAAGACTTAGGGCCTCAATCCCCCCACCGATGACTAACGCACCGGAGATTCACTGCTCGCATTACCCACTCCTAGCCTCATAGGCAGGCTACTGTCTAGAAATATCATGCCCCACCGAAATTTTCCCGAGAAACTGGTGACACTTTTCTGAAAATACTATTAGCTGTTTTAGGAATGTCGTTCAGCTATGAAGGATAGGGCCATGAAGAATGTTGGCTCACATATTCTCACTCGCCAGAGGAATTCCAGCCTTGATCCCCTCCAAGGTTTACCACACTCATGCTGAAAACCCTACTACAATTCCGGAGTTTGTAAAGGTTAACTTCTAGACTGGTAGAATATAGGTTTCCAGCTACTGTACATATTTAGTATGATATCAAGTCATAATCACTCAAAAAACCTAAATTGATTTAGAGTTTAGAACAGTGGTGGATTCAATATCTGCACACGAGTCACTGCGACAAGGGGAGTTACACGCTTCCCACCCACCAGTTCTGGACCATATATTATATATACGTCATTCGTTGTACTGTGCTGGTATAATTCTATTCTTGGATCCGGCCCGTAGTCTTTGGATATTCCAATACATGCTGGACGCCGGGTTCTAGAGCTATCTGGTCGAGAATACAATTGTTCCCTTCGAAAAACAACCTTACGTATGAGACAATTAAAAAGAAGAAGAAAAGAAGAAGAAAGCACCAATCCCACGATATGGTGGATGAATGAACAAGCGGGAATATAAAACAAATACTCCATAACACAACCCATGAATATACCCTAACACCAGAGATGTGGAAACAAGGAAAAGCTAGGAACTTTTACTGAACAGAGGGAATCGATTAGTGAAGAAAAAAACCGCTCGGATCCTCAATGTATGGTAGAAATGATTTGCTCGCGCCATTTGTGCTGTGAATAAAAGCTTGTAAGCTAATGGGTAATTATGATATGGCAATGGTATACTTTATCAAAGGCACCAAAAGGGCCAGAAAGAATTGAAAGGAGGTAAGGTAACGGAAAAAAAAAAATGCAAGAATCCAAGTATGGTATATTCCCTTTTAGTTGATGTAGACATCAACCGTGAACATATCTTCAAGCTCTGTGTCACGAATCTCTCCATCCGGGTCTAGGCGGTCGCCGTCGAAATCGAGGATTATCGTCTTAGAAGGATCGATGGCTCTGGCAGCCCTGAACGAGTCGATGAGCTCTGATATTTTGGTGCTCTAGTAGGCATGGGTAAGCATGCGATGTTCTTAGCACCGTGATAGAGAGGGAATCACTTACCGGTTTAACTTTAGCAGGGAAATTATCATATCCTTTGCTCTTAAGGATAATTCCGATAGATTCCTCCGGTGTCTCCTCCGGCTCTTCTTCAATACCATTGTACTGTGCCTCGCGACTTCTCTCCCTTTCAGCGAAAATCTCCGCTGTCATTGCCTCAAAGTGGAGGTGTTTGTCCTTCACCCCTTCAGTGCTTTCTTCAAAGTTCCCCTCTTCATCAGGGCTGATACCCATGCCGTTGCAAGTATTAACGTCGAATATCTTGTTACCCTTCCAGGTAAGGAAAATATCGCTGGTCAGATCCTCATTAAAACCTTGACGTTGACACCACGCCAATCTGACTTCCTTTAAGGTTTGTCCTACACGGCGTTTGCATATCAACGGATTGGTTTTCGGAATGTCAGATGTAACAAGTATGGAGACACACGGTCCAAGGGAAGCGCCCTGAGATTCAACCGACGGGGATTGAGTCGCGCGCATGCGTGCAGCTCTCTCCCTAGCTTTCTTCTCTATCGCAGCCAAGGCGGGATTCTGCTCTTGCGGTTCATCGTCATCACCGTGGTCGGTTGTTGTGACTGGTGCACTGCTAGTGACCATAACCTCGGGTTCGCTATCTGAAAGTGAGATTACCGGTGACTGAAAGTTGGGCTTGGGAATAGGTCGAGGTAAGTCATGTTCAGAATAGAGGAACGGAGGTGGTGTGAGTTCAATCTCGCGGTCTCTTTTCTGCTGCGCAGAGGGTGAAATCTCGTCGTCGGAATCGTCAAGAATTATTTTCGCATTTTTATAGCTAGAAAGTTAGACATTAGCAAACTACAGAAGAAGACCCAGTGGGCACATGTTTAGTTACCGGCTGTGTAGGGATAGACTCCGTTTATTTGTAGATCTCCCCAACTTAATATCATCTTCCGAAAGCTCCTCACTGCTTCTCTTCTTCTTTCCCTTAGGAGAACCCTTGTTGGTGATCAAAGGCGGTGAGCGAGGTTTCTCAGCCTTCTCTTTTTCTCTCCTAGCTAGATCTCGTTGACGTATTTCCGCCGCGCTGACGAAGGATTCTCTGGAGCGACTAAAGAAGCTGATATCGTCCGTCGGTCCAACTGGTTTGACTTCCCCATTTTCCGCCTTCTTATCGAAAGTCCGCTTCTTAAACATCATCTTAGGCTTCGGTTGCTTTTTTTCCGGTGAAGAGGATTCCATGGTGGGCGCTTTGCTGGGCAAGCCGATCTCTACGGGGTGCAAATGGGACATTGGAGGCAACCAAAGGGCCCAACCGAACAACTAGGCAACAAGGCCGGGTAACCGAGCCTAGGATTATGGCGGGGCCAGGACGGGGCAAGTTAAAAACATGATTGATAAGGAAATCCTATGTTTTATCAGCTCTCGGGAGTGATTTCAAAAAAATCCTCCTAAATACCGGTACTGTAGGGTATGGAGCCACGCCGGAAAAACTCTTGGCTTGTATGATATCATATTATTAGTAAACTGGTGTGGCAGGTACTGCTCCACCTCCGCTCACTCGGTTTTTCACTTCCACCGTTACAACCGGTGCGCTGGGAGAGGCCGGAGTGGTGCCCAAATTATGGTAAATTTTTTATCAATGGGATTGGCTGTCAATTCGCTGATTCGCTGCATTGTGTTGTCTTCATGAATCTTCTATTTGCCTGCTTGTATTACCCTGGGGCAGGCGGGCTATCATACCCTGTCATGAACCTCATTATTTTCCATTATTATTATTTTTTATTATTTTATTATTTTTTTTTTTTTTCTGGGTGGCGGTTCCCGGAGAATGGGGTTCTGTCTGGCCCAGGGGAAAAGGGGTTCTCTCTTGGCATGGAAGAGCAAAGAGCCGCTGCTCCCATCATTTGCGTGGGGGCTTCTGGGTCGCAGCTCTTTTCGGGGAAGAGACCACCTTTCAACTTTGCCTCTGCTAGAGTAATCACCACCCATATTATTCACTCACTGAAGAACTCCCCCCGCAACTCTCTTTTATTCTTTCTCTTCTTTCCTTCGCTTGGATTTTCTTCTTCAATCTTTGCATTTATTGCACCTTTTCCCCCTGGACGGAATCCCGCCAGCACCGTGAAACCTACCCCCAGCTCAGTAAACACAAACACAGAGACTGTAAGGTAACGACTTAGTTATCAGCTTGCGATAATGGATCGCGCTTATGCTCGGACGACTGAAGATACTTTAAAGTTCTTCAACGTCGATGAGCGTACTGGTCTTGACGGCCAGCGAGTGGAAACTGCACTTTTGAGATATGGGAGAAATGGTAAGACGGCTCCGTGTCAGGCTAACGGGTTTGAACTTGGGCTAACCTTACCTGGGGATCAGCGCTCCCCGAAGAACCTCCGACCCCATTATGGCAGCTTGTCTTGGAGCAATTCAAGGATCAACTGGTGATAATATTACTGGCCTCTGCGGCGGTGTCATTTGTATTAGCTTTTCTCGAGGAGGGTGCCGGCCTGACAGCTTTTGTCGACCCTGCTGTTGTGAGTGATCCTTTTTGTATATTCCCGGCTGGAGTTTTGGGTAAAAGTGCTGATGTTTGGTCAAGATCCTTACTATCTTGATTCTTAACGCGGTTGTGGGTGTCTCCCAAGAAAGCAGTGCCGAAAAGGCGATTGCTGCCCTTCAGGAATATTCCGCCAACGAAGCAAAAGTTATTCGGAATGGTCATGTTTCCCGGATTCGTGCTGAAGAACTTGTCCCCGGCGATATTGTCGACGTAGCAGTCGGTGATCGGATACCCGCTGACTGCCGTGTAATTGCCATTATGAGCAACACCTTCCGTGTCGACCAAGCGATCCTCACTGGCGAGAGCGAGAGCGTCAGCAAGAATACACGCCCTGTCAAGGACTCTATGGCTGTCAAACAGGATCAGACCAATATGCTCTTCTCCGGAACAGCGGTTACGGTCGGTCATGCTAGGGCTGTCGTGGTTCTTACCGGTAACTCTACCGCTATCGGGGATATACACACTAGCATCATTTCGCAAATCTCGGAACCTACGCCGTTGAAGCAAAAGCTGAACGACTTTGGGGATGTTCTAGCAAAGGTTATCTCGGTAATTTGTGTAATTGTCTGGCTTATTAACATCGGAAACTTTAGCGATGAATCTCACGGTGGTTGGCTGAAAGGTGCTATCTACTACTTGAAGGTAATAATCATCGAGTCGACGGATGTACAGGGCGAAAGGCTAACAAACTTCGATAGATCGCCGTTTCATTGGGAGTCGCTGCCATTCCGGAAGGTCTCGCTGTGGTTATCACAACCTGTCTCGCCCTCGGGACTCGTAAGATGGCTGCAAAGAACGCTGTTGTCAGGAGTCTGCCTTCGGTCGAGACTCTCGGAAGCTGCAGTGTTATTTGCTCTGATAAGACTGGAACCTTGACAACTAACCAGATGAGCGTATCGAGGGCTTTTGTCATTGGCGAATCTCAAATGGAACTTGATGAAATTACGATTGACGGAACTAGCTTCTCACCAGCTGGTGCTATCAGGAATTCATATGGAAATGTCTTGGAATCTGTCGCAAGTCGATCGGTCACCATTCGTAGGCTCGCCGAAGTTGCCGCAGTTTGTAATGACGCCGAACTTTCTTATGATCCTAAAACACAGACTTTCACAAATGTTGGCGAGCCCACCGAGGGCGCTCTCCGGGTTCTGGTTGAGAAAATTGGCACCCCCGATACTGCTTTGAATCTACAAACCTCATACAAGGCCGTTGAGAAACGTCTCGATGAAGCTAATAGATATTACGAATCTCGAAACCCCCGTCTCTCAACCTTCGAGTTCTCTCGTGATAGGAAGAGTATGTCCGTGTTGGTGGGGGATACACAAAGTCCCCGTTTGCTGGTCAAAGGAGCCCCTGAATCAGTCATGGAAAGATGCACTCATGCCCTTGTTGGTTCTGGCGGACAAAAGGTTCCTTTTGGCCCTAAGGCTCGAGATCTCGTAAACGCTAAGTTATCGGAATATGCAACCCGTGGTCTCCGTGTTATGGCGTTTGCCGCAGTTGACGACATTGGCGGCCATCCTCTGATCCGTTCTGCAACCACTACCCAGGAATATGCTCAAATCGAACAAGGTATGACTCTGATTGGTCTCGTCGGGATGTTGGATCCCCCTCGCCCCGAGGTTGCGAACTCGATCAAAAAGTGTCGTGACGCTGGAATTCGTGTCGTCGTTATCACTGGGGATAACAAACAGACCGCTGAGACTATCTGTCGTCAGATTGGCGTCTTTGGGGAATACGAGGATCTTACTGGAAAGAGTTACACTGGCCGTGAATTCGATGCTTTGAGTGAAATTGAACAATTGGAAGTTGCTAAGAGAGCGAGCCTCTTTTCGCGAACCGAGCCAACCCATAAAAGCAAACTTGTTGATCTCCTTCAAAGCGCTGGCGAAGTTGTGGCAATGACTGGTGACGGTGTTAATGATGCCCCGGCCTTGAAGAAATCCGATATCGGCGTGGCCATGGGCAGTGGAACAGATGTGGCGAAATTGGCAGCAGACATGGTCCTCGCGGACGACAACTTTGCTACAATCGAACTTGCCGTGGAAGAAGGCCGCTCAATCTACGCTAACACCCAGCAATTCATTCGTTACTTGATCTCTTCCAACATCGGAGAAGTGGTCTCCATCTTCCTGACCGCCGCGGCAGGTATGCCTGAAGCGCTCATCCCTGTCCAGCTCCTCTGGGTCAATCTCGTCACCGATGGCCTCCCTGCCACCGCCCTCTCCTTCAACCCCCCAGACCACGACATCATGAGGCGTCCCCCGCGTGGAAGAGATGAAGCACTCGTTGGAGGCTGGCTCTTTTTTAGGTACATGGTCATTGGCATATACGTTGGTGCTGCGACAGTTTTTGGCTATGCTTGGTGGTTCATGTTCAACAGCGAGGGTCCTCAAATCACCTTCTACCAACTCACACATTTCCACAAGTGCTCAACAATGTACCCGGAGATTGGCTGCGAGATGTTTTCGAATGACTACGCCAAGGCTGCATCCACTATCTCTTTGTCAATCTTGGTAGTCATTGAGATGTTCAACGCTATGAATGCACTCAGTTCTAGTGAGAGTCTACTTACCCTACCACTGTGGAAGAACATGAAGCTTGTCTACGCCATCACCCTTAGTATGGTCTTGCACTTTGCACTCTTGTACACCCCTGTCCTCCAAGGCCTGTTCTCCATTGTGCCATTGAACTTGCACGAGTGGAAGGCCGTGGTGTATATTTCTCTTCCAGTCATGTAAGCCTGCTTCCCCCATCCTCCTCCCTTCCTAGAGCAAAAAGAGGCTAACCGTGATAACAGCCTTATCGACGAAGCCCTCAAATTTGCCGAGCGGAGATTGTACCTTCAACAACCCACTAATAAAGCCAAAAACGAGTAACCTTTACCACGGCTCACTCACTTCGCGATCATTAACGCCCCCCCTTTATCATCCCCTCTTGAATTTCCTGTCAACCTTTAGTTTTTTGTTCCCTTTTTTCTTTTCTTCATCTTTGCCATGGCTTTTTAGAAGAGAATTCTGCGTAGATATTTGATGTCTTCTCTTTGTAGATTTCTGATTTTATCCTTATTTCTTTGGTTTGGATGGGTAGGGTATGGTTGGCTTGGCTTTAAGGGATGGTGATAGGAGGAAGGGAAGTGGAGCTGGAGAGAGAGTGTGAGGGTATATCATATCGATCCTTGTTGGCTCTTTTCGGGAACAAAAACAAAAAAGCAACTGTATATGATTGGGGCAAAAAGGGTGTAGGCTAAGTCAAGGCACCCAATGAGGATAAATGTAGAGAATGGAGGGTAGGCTATGTACTTCTAGGCTATAGAACGCTCTTCGACTAGCACTCTTGTTTGCCCTTTTTTTACTTTCGGAAAATTCCATGTATGATTGTGATGCAAACAAAAAGCGAATGCCTTGAATGAAATAAGGGGTATGTACGAGTATTGCTCTCGGAGAGCGGGGGCAGCCAAAGCTGCCGAAATTCTCTTTCTCCGATGAGCAAGACCCCATTCAATACCACCGGGGGCGCTGGGAGAGGGAAGGAGGGTTCCTCTCTGGAGTGAAGCTTTCGCTTTATGATCTCTTTGTCCGACTAAGTCCTTGACGGCGGCTCCAGGGTGCAGCGTCGCTCGGCACTATCAAATCGGGAGCTAAATACATGGGCTAATAAACATATAAAAAAAGGCCAGACAAGCGCATCACGCATCCGGGGCGAGCATGGGAGCCTTTATGCCCAGGAAATCCCGAATCTAGCTTCAGTACCGCACCTACCGGGGGGAGGGGAGAGGGACCTGTGCTCTCCTGGAGGGCAGGCCAAATTAATACAATATACGGTATTCCCCGCTCAAACATCTGAGGGGGCACGAGAGAGTGTGGATTCCGATCATTTCACTTTAGATGCGTGACGACTATGGAAGCTCGACAAATTTTGGCTTTTTGAAAATATATATGTATAATATGATGGGTTGTGGTTCATATGTGGATAGTTATTACTCGATCTTGGATTTGATGCTTACTTTATAGGAGCTCGGAGATGCTGGCTAACTTGATCCAGTTTTTTTTGGTGAGACCTTGGTGCGTGGAATATATTCGGGGGAAGTTTGTATAATGAATAATTTGTGAAAATGTTAAAATTATACGATAGCTAGAGTTTAGCCTTGAGGGAATTTCCCCTCACCCTAGAAAAATATCAGTGGTTATTACAATGGGCTAGTGGGGTCGGCCTGATTTATTGTAGTACAAGATCTGTATGATTGGCAGGCCCGAAGCGAGGTGCGGAGTCCCGTTTTATTAATACCGGTGCCTTATTGTGACATTGCTGCAAGAACTTACGAATAGATGCAGACCTATCATCGATTTATTTAGGATGTATTAGCGAGCAACAAGGCTCTACAGTAAACCCCACTTCTCTGCTCACAAGAATTTCGCCAACCAGCCCAAGTTAACCAATACCTTGTTCTCCCCGGCATTTCGGACAACGAACAGGAGAAGATGTCTCAAATTTTGTCCCATAACAATAACTCTTTCAACACGACTAACATCAACTATACTGGTACCGATGACCGGTCTGGAATCTTGGGCTGGCTATCCCCCCTAGACCCGCTAGCGCGGCATCAGGACATCCAAACACAGCGGGTGGACAGAGTAGGAGACTGGCTCCTGCGAACTAGGGAATTCGCAAGCTGGTATAACGGTTGCGGGAGTGATGGATCAGGTCGTGCGGTCTTGTTTTGCTACGGGCATCCGGGGGTTGGCAAGAGTCACCTTACGTAAGCTGATTATTGAGGGGGGAGAGGGAAAGAGCGGTATTCGCTTACAAGTTAGGATGCTAGCTCTCTGGTGATAGAAACTCTATGTGAACGGAGCAGAAGACAAAACATAGTTGTCGCTTGCTTTTATTTTGACTTCGCTACCCGAGAGGAGCAGTCGCCAAATAATGTGCTGGGATCCCTCCTGAAACAGCTCCTGGGTGGGCTGAAAACACTTCCAGAAGAGATAATGCAAGAATTTCGATATCAGATGAAAAACTTGGGCGGTCGAGGGCTGCAACCTTTTGAGATTGTTCGTCTCTTTCAAAGTATCTCGTCCACACAACGCACCTTCATATGCATTGATGCTATCGACGAATGTTTGCCAGCGCATCAACTGGAGGTTCTCAGTTCACTAAGCCGACTCCTCCAGACATCACCAAACACTCGAATATTCATCACTGGGAGGCCACACATCCGGGCTCAGATCGAGAGGCCGTTTGGTCACACAGTAGCAAGTGTATCGGTAGAGCCTACCCAAGATGATATTATTACATATGTGCGGGCGAGGTTAAGCAGGGACACGATGCCCGAGGTAATGGACAGTACGCTAGCGGCAGAAATTGTGGAGAGAATCACTGAAACGACCCCAGAAATGTAGGTAGGCCCTGGGACGGCGTGAACCCCGAATGATTCGCTGATGAATGCAACTAGATTTCTACTAGTTTCGCTCCATATTGAGGCAATCCTGCGGGAACCGACCATTGCTCGGAGACGAAGAAGACTCGAGGCAATGACGGGTGGCTTGGAGTTGGAGGATGTATACGGTGCAAGCCTGGAAAGGATAAACGCACAGGAAAAGGAGAAGGCGAAGCTTGCGATGACCGCTTTAATGTGGATATGTCATTCGGAACGACCACTGAAGGCAGGTGAGCTGTGCTATGCGCTTGCAGTGGAAATAGGATCAACGGATTTCGATCCCGACAATGCTCCCTTGATAGACACATTGCTGGCCTGCTGCCAGGGCCTGGTTGCGGTAGATAGGAAAGCATATACTGTGCGGTTGATTCACTTTACCCTCCAGGAGTACCTTTCTGCTCGTCCGGACCTGTTCCCTAAGGCTCACTCGACAATAGCAGAAACTTGCTTGACCTATCTGGGCTCACCTTGGGTCAAGGACCTTCCGCCGATATTCATCTCTAAACTCCAGAGCACACCTTTTCTCGAATACTCTTCACGGTATTGGGGAACTCATGCCAAGAAGGAACTCTCGGATAACGGGAAGCGTCTCGCGCTGGAGCTTCTGGGCCGGTACGAGAATCATATAGCTGCTGAATCACTTTTCCAGCAGGTGGTGCATCCAAGTCACTCTGGTGATGCTACGACCCCTTTGATGTTCACCGCACTACACTGCGCATGCTTCTTCGGGATCGATGAGTTTGCAACTCCTTTGATAGAGATGAAGTGTTATGATATCAACCAAAAAGATCGTGCGGGATTCACACCGTTCACGTGGGCCGCTCATAACGGACATGAAGTGGTTGTGGAACTATTACTGGGGCGGGGAGACGTCGTGCCCGACATTCCAGACAACAGAGGTAGAACACCTTTCTACTATGCTGCTGGGTGGGGACACGAAGGGGTGGTGAAGCTACTCTTGGTACGGAAAGACGTCGTCCATGATAGGCTAGACGACGAAGGTAGAACACCTTTCTACTATGCTGCTGGGTGGGGACACGAAGGGGTGGTGAAGCTACTTCTGGGGTGGAAAGATGTCGTCCCAGATAGGCCAGACAGGAGGGGCACAACACCTTTCTCCTATGCTGCTGGGCATGGACATGAAAGGGTGGTGAAGCTGCTTCTGGAGCAGAAAGATGTCATCCCCGACAACCCAGACAACAAAGGAAGAACACCGCTTTTCTGGGCCGCTGGCAATGGACACGAAGGCGTAGTGAAAATATTACTGGGACGAGAAGATATCATCCCGGGCGGGCCAGACAATAAGGGTTCAACACCTTTCTCCTATGCTGCTGGGTGGGGACATGAAGGGGTGGTAAAACTACTGCTGGCACGGGAAGACGTCATCCCCGACAGGCCAGACAACAAAGGCAGAACACCATTCTCCTATGCTACTTCAGGGGGACGTGAAGGGGTGGTAAAATTACTGCTGGCACGGGAAGACGTCGTCCCCGACAGGCAAGACTACGAAGGCCGGACACCGCTTTTCTGGGCTGCCGGCAATGGGCACGGAGGCGTGGTGAAAGTACTACTGGGACGGGAAGACGTCGTCCCTGACAGGCTAGACTGCGAAGGCCGAACACCACTTTTCTGGGCTGCCGGTAATGGACACGAAGGCGTGGTGAAAGTACTACTAGGGCGGGAAGATGTCATCCCGGATAGGCCAGACGATAATGGCGCAACACCTTTCTCCTATGCTGCTGGGCATGGACACGAAGGGGTGGTGAAGCTGCTTCTGGAGCAGAAAGAGGTCACCCTCGACAGGCCAGACAGCAAAGGAAGAACACCGTTCTCACATGCTACTGGACGGGGGCGTGAAGGGGTGGTAAAATTACTGCTGGGACGAGAAGACTTCAACCCTAACAGGCCAGACAACCAAGGCAGAACACCACTCTCCTATGCTGCTGGGTGGGGACATGATGGAGTGGTGAAGCTACTGCTAGGATCGGAATACGTCAACCCCGACATGTCAGACAACAAAGGCAGAACCCCACATTCCTATGCTTTTGTGAATAAGCGTGCAGGGGTGGTGCAGCTACTAAAACCGCAGAACTCTACAACCTGCAGAACGACATAAACCTGAGGGGCAACTCCCTTCCTCCAGCACTCTCTCTTTTCCTAAAAGTTGAGCCAAGGACCCATCCCAGGTTTCAACCAGCTAAACGTACCCCGCCGCACAACACGCATATTACACCCCGCGGACCTTTCTAGCCCATTGCTTGTGCAATAGTGATTTTTTGCGAATTTTATTTCCATTGAGCTTAGAATTTCCCTACCGCAACCCGAAGCCCCGGTTTTGTGTAGCCTGTTTCCACCTCTTCTATATTCCTCCCCTCTTATTCTCTAGTCCAATAGACACATTTCTTTCTTTTCTAGTATGTTTTATTCATGTACTCTGCGCTTCCCCCTCACTTCAAACCGTGAGTGTAAATTAGGCGTTGTCTAGGTAAAAGTAGGGAATGGGCTGGTGTAAAAACTCGTCTTTTTGTACCTTTTCGGACTGACCGTACGAACGTGAATTCGAGGCGAGGCGATGGGGCGTGCGCGCTACATTGGGAAAATAAACACCTAGTACTACTATTCCATGTCGGCAGACTTTCTACATTACCAATACCTTAAGAGCACCTGATCCCTGAAGCTGGGGGTCAGCCCGTACCGTATACTAGTCGCGGGTGAGCACAGTGCCACACTATCGGGACTAGCATACACGAACCCCCCATTCCAGCAAGCTCCACCGCAAAGCTATCAGATGGAGTGGTACGCACCCTCAAACACAGAAATAATAATAAAAAATAAGTACAAAGTAGCTTATCCCCCAAGCCCCCCTCGCATTTGGTACGACACCGCGCTGATATTCCAGAAACTCTGCACAGGACAATACTCCACTCCTCGTGTACAGTGCAATGCTAGTATTCCGTTCTGCACCCCCGCCCCGCTTTATATTTTCCGACAGCACACAAATGGCACCATCCGTATTCCAGGGGGCTCGGAAAAAGGTTCTAGCCTAGCTAGCCTATGCCGGCGAGGAGTCTTTCATACCCGGCTGCTTAACCCTCGACTAAGCCTTGTATTCGCTATTGAGACCACTGCGGTGGCGGTGGTAGTGGCCTCGTGTTAGAGGGGTTTGTATTCAGGGAAGTTGCCCAAGTTAGAAGGAAGATATATCCTGCCGGAACAAAAGTGAATTTAGCCCCCTTTCCATCTCGGTCTGTCTTTTTTTCTTCCCCCTTTCTTTCTTTCTTTCTTTCTTTGCTGTCGTGGGGATGGAGCAGTAGAATTCCACAATACCTGGGCGAAACCATCCCGCATCATACTCTCCCCAAAATTTAACACCCCAGTGCGCATCCCAAGTGCAGGGAACCCACCAGGGAAAACTAGGTCCGAGGTCTACTGGGCAGTATCCCCTGTAACGTGTATGTACGAAACGACCTACGGTACCGCTAGCTCGATAAGCCCTCAACGTGTGGTATAGCATCCCCCAAGTTGCGTGCCCGGCCATGTATACCTGTCGAATTGCGGTGGAGGGGCTCCAGGGTACTTCGCCTGCCCGAATGCCTTCTAACGGGGAAATGCCCTCCCCCCCTATTCACCCCGTCCCCCCCACTGGCCGCTTGGAACACGGCCGTACTATACTATATCTCCCCACTTACTACTACCCGACGGGAATGGTGCAGGAAGAGCAGTCAGGACCCTAACCTCAGTGCTAAGATTGTGTAACTTGGCTTCGAGTGATGGGCGGTGAATATGAGCGAATCAGTTACTGTACCGTACCAACTGACATCCTCACCCGGCAGATGCAGGGACGTTGCAGGAAGAACACACATATTGGTGGCCTCCATCTATACGAAATCTTTTTCCCCCCTCTTTTCTTTTTCTTTTCAAAAAAAAAAAAAAAGATGTGTCCGTTGGATCGGGTAATTGGGTTGATAAATATTTAATTCCTGAGTTGATTCTTGCATCTTGGTTGAGCTATGTTGTCCTGATCGGGTGGGACACAGGCGGAGGGAGGAGTGCTATGGTCGAGGGGATACTACCGGTTCTGGGTGTAAGGGCTGCGCTTTGCCTTTGTCGGTGTTCAGATATAGTGTTAGCTATTGGTATGTTGCTTCGGCGGATGAGGAGCACCCAAGGGTGGGGTGGTGCTCCTAGGCGTTCAGAGTTCGCGGGTGAGTATGATATGGGGAGAAAAATGTAGCTTCTAAAACGAGTCTACCAATGTTGGCCACTGTTTGCCGAGCCGATACATGATCTCCTGGGATGAAGGTGTCCTTTCCTTCTTTTCCTTTCTTTTCCTTTTTTGGCTGTGCACCGGGGGGGATTTTGAGGGGTCTTGTACTCTGTCATACTCACTCGCACACCGAGTGATGTAATTACCAAAATATTTCACATTTATCGCAACCTCGTAAGGGAGATGTCTCCGACTTTTGGATTTGTCGTCGCGCGCGCTGAATATCGGGAATGGCTGGATTGGCTATGTATAATGACACGAGTGAGCATTTATGATCCACTTCCGAGCACATCACATTGAGCATCCTCATCCGTCTACGACACAACTGGTAGCACAGCACCTCACCGTAACGCTCGCACTCCAAGCGCCCCCATTCATCAAGTACAATACTATAACGGGGGAATATTCATGATACGTATCAAACGAGCGAATGGAACAAACTTTCTCTCACAAACAGAGAAGTAGAAAGAAAAGAGCCATGATACCGTACCACCTGCTTCTCCTTTCCTCGGGGGGGGAAGAGCCAGTGACAGAAAAATGAAAATGAAAAGATAGAAAAAAGTCCCAACCAATCAATCCATACCAGACCAAGACCAGGCCGTTCTTTCCAGACCAACTTTCTCATACCCTCATTAAACTAGGTCATCTACTATGGCGATTACCGATGTTTCATTTTTTAAACGTTGGATGGGTGGGTGTATGGTAGGTTGCAGCAATCAATAAATTAGTCCTCAATAGGACGATCGGTGAGACTCACGCCTGCAAGTCTCTCCTCTTCAAAGCTTCCTCCCATACTCAAAGAATCTCTCTTCGGTCCTCCAGCCCCACTTCTGACAAGATTGGCTCCCCTACGTGGGTATCTGGTGCTGGCACCGACTTGTGATTTCCTAGTCAAAGAATTCGACTTTTCTAGTCCTGCAGTGGGAGTCGCGGGAGTGGACTCCTCGGACTCATGATGGGTAAAAGGCTCCGGCTCACCGGAGACCCTCGGCGCTTCAACCTCACTATCGAGTTTCTGGTCTCGGTCGAGCGAGGAAGCACCTGGCACTTCAAGGGACGAAGGCCGGTACCTTGAGCCTCGGGGAGAGCCGCTAGTAGGCGAAGTTTGAATGGGAAATCGGTTCCCGCCGTCGGTAGATGCTTCTCTCCTGTGGCGAGAACTCGGAGCGGGGCTGGAGGGTCGGGAGCGCGCCGCACCGATCACTGCGCGGTTGCGAGCTTCCACGAACGCCCGGCGTTGGGATTCGTCTGTTGAGACGGCCCGGGCACGGCCGGAGTTGAGGGTTGAGGCCCGTTTGAGTTCACCGAAGATTTGCTCCTTGTGGGCGAATAGGTCGCGAACGAGACGGTATGCGTGACGCTCATGTTGGGTAAGGGATGATTCTACGCGTGGGCGAAGGATGCAGCTTGACAGGCTCTGGGATAAGGCGGTAACATAGGCATCGTCCGCAGAGGTAAGCTCGATGAGGCGGGTAAAGTGAGTAGTGATGGCATCGAGGGTGGCAATGTTGGTCAATGGCAGACTTCCAAGAGTATTTTGAATCACCGCAAGTCGCGATTTCTCCTCTCCTTCTGCCCCGTGTGAGGTGTAGACCGTTTTGATGATTTCATACTTGTGGGAAGAAACAAGAGAGTCTGCCAAGAGTCAGCAAAAGCAATTCACCGCTGAAAGCGGATATCCATACCGGGTAATTCGAGGAGGTAGAGCTTTAGAACGCTAGCAACGATAGGAATCTCATAGGTTGCAAGCGCCTCCTTAGGGATCGCTTTGCCGGTATTGATGGAGTTTCGGAGGTGGTGAGTAGCAGCAAGTGGAACATCAACAAGCCAAATACCCCTTCGCGCCTCGTCACCCTCGAGATCGGGATAATCTACACAAGGATATTAGGAATTGACTAGTCGCACTTTATTCTGAGCGACCTACGGTGATCCAGATAAGTAAGGATCGACGTGATGATGATGGGCACACGTTTACGATCCGCTCGTGCCCGAGCTTCAAGATCCACACCGAATGTTTGTTCTGGGGTTCATCATAAGTAATTGTTACAGCGCACGGTTTTTTTTTTCGTGAGACCTACCATCTACAGAATTGTAATAACTCTCATAGGTTACCACTTTTGGCACATATGAACCAGTCCTATAGGATTCAAGCATGTAACGCAAGTCCCCAAGCGGTTGGATAGTCTCCTGGTAGAGGAGCATGTTGTCTACGGTAGCTTGGATGCTTGGGATGACATTCGAGATTGCCCCGGAAAGGTCCAAAATAACTGTTTTCCGAGTCAGCACCAGTAGCTTATTGGCAAATTTCCAATCGTGAATATCCCGGTTGCCTTACCCGCTTTGATGGCCTTCAGACGATCCAACTCACACCTCTCCATAAACTTCAAGTGCTCCATCATGCTTTCCTCCAAGGCACACCTCATCAAATCCAACTTTTTCACTCCAGCCTTGTATCGCTCATCGGCTTCGCTTGCCTCTCTCCTCAGCCTGTCACCGGGGGTCTCACCCGGGTGTTGGTTTGTGAGTAAACCTCCCAAATAATCACCAACGTAGGCCATTGTCGGACTCTCGACACTATCTCCATTCTCCAAGGCCTTGACAACCTTCTGCACTGGCTTCTCCGGCTTTCCGGTAAGTTGGAAGGTCTTTGGACGCCATTGGTAGTGAAGCTTGGAACTATTTGCAAAGGTATTTCCAACGGATCCAACAAGTCTCAAAAACCCGTGCGTGACCAAATCCTGTCCAATACGTTCGGCGTGGGAGATCGAAGTAGCTCCAAGATTCTCCTGGATGAATTTGACGATGTTTTCCCCGGTGGAGACATTCTGGTAGGTTCCCAGGATAGCAACCTTAACTTCTCCCAAGGGGATAGTTTCCAACATATGTGCCAACATCTTCTTTACCTCGGCTGGTTGGTAGAACAAGTCACCAATTTCCAACGGTTCGTCATCTTCTGGATCTTCGGGTTCTGGTAACTTGATTTCAGGGGCGACAGTCGCAACTGGCCCTGGTGTCGTAGCAGAGGACGGGGTTCCCGGCGCTGGTACTTGGATGAATTTAGTCTCTTCCTCCAAGTCCTCAACAAGACGACACTTGTTAAAATAGTGGGATCGAAGCTTCTTCACAACTTCCGCCTGCCTATCGTGGTTCCTAATTTGGCCCTGTAAATCATCGTGGGAATTGAGGATGCGTTCCTCATGGGCTTCGCACCACTTGGAAAAGGGGCTGATGACGAGTTGGCGAATATTGTCTGCGACTTTGCGGTGATTTTTTCCGGCCTGATAAAGAACTGATAAGTTTCATCTAGAGTGGGTAGGTAAGGTAGTGTGGTAACTCACATCATCCATTTCCTTCTTCAACCCATCGAATGCCTAAGATAGCCCCACCACACTCGTCAGAACCCAGTCCACCCCCCATCGCAAGTAACGAACACAGAATTAAAATAAAGACAAACAATACCTTTCGCACACTAGCGCCATCATCCCTGCCAAATCCGCCCGGCTTCTCAGCTCCTGCGGGAATAGTAGCAAGTCTTTGTCCATACGCATCCTCCGCATCAGCCCGTAACTTGGAGATTTGCAAAATTTGCTGGTTCTCTATCACACCCTGTTGGAGTTTTCCGAAAAGAACTCCAAGCCCTATTTCGCTCAAAGTCAGCACATCTGAAGATGGTGGGATGTCTCCAAGAGGGAAGGGGGATCCGGAAGGGAAGAAGAGAGGGGCTGAGTCCGACAAAAGGACCACCCAACTAACCACCAGCGTAGTCGCCCGACCAAAAGGAATCCGCAAAACCAGGCATGCTGTGAACGTATAGAAAAGAGAAATAGAAAAAGCTGATGGGTTAACCAGCAGAGCAATGGCTTCCTGATAGCAGTGTCGGTGGTGTCGCTTCGTTTCGTTAGGATATTGTATTCCGTAGGCGATGTGGTGTAATCCCCTAGGGAGCGATTCCAAGGAATGGGGGAGATCAAGTGGTAGATGAAGGAGTTGTCGCGACAGTCCTTGTGAGTGTGATGATTGTTGTGCAAAGTGACTTTTCAGCCTCCCTTCCTTCCTCGTAAGCCCCTAAAGCGGTTCGGGGCGTGTATGATACCTCGAAAACACACAGCAAGCAGGTGCAGGAAGGGAGTTGACGACCTCTGGCTGACTGGGATGGTGGGGCGATGAATTTCTGCACTCCCTAAACGAAAATAGTGTAAGGGTCAAAAACGAGATGTTTTGGATGAAAAGAATGGGGTAGTTGAAGAGCTGGAAACTCAAATGAGTGAAAGGAGGGCCGAGTCTCAAAAGAAGATAGAATGTACCAGAGTATGGTCCGTGGGATGGAGGGAAAATGTATGACGGAGAGAAGCTCAGATTCCTTTCATTCCGTCTGACCGGGAGAAACACTTGGGCAAGCGAGGTCCACAAAGCTGAGCGAGGGCCAACGGGAGAAATCACGGCTACATAGTATTAAATACTTACATGACGGTGGGCACGGAAAGCTTAGCAAATCATAACAGGCATAACTCGAGTAAAGCATGTCTCACAATTTAAACCCAACCTTTGGGTAAATGTGGGAATAGCATCAAGAAGAAATAAATCCATACCCACGGGAGGGAGGGGCAGTGGCTGATGCCTCTCTATGCTATGCACCACCTATCCCTCGAGCACAGTACCGGTGTCTGTACAGATTATTGACGGCCCAAAGGTGATTCCGGCCTGATCACTGATCACAGGCGCACCGCAATTGCCGTACAGTGGACCGTGAATCTGCATGCACAAGAGCACTGGTACTAGTACTCTACCATGCCATGGCCTATAGAATTCATATCCATCATATAGACCTTTCCACCGGTTGGCCAAGTAAGTCCGGTAGGCATGTTGATCGCTCTGCTCGAGCACGAGCCCCCGGCTTGACTTCCAAATATGCAAAACTCCAAACTACAAGTTAGAGGACGACGGTCGATAGAGGAATTACTCGTACGCAGTATCCAAACCCTTGTAGATACACACTGATGGTATACAAGCACACAAAGATCGAAGGACGTCGAGCTCCAGAGTGGCTTGACCATGCCGGTAGCCGTCCCGTATCCAGTTATCCTTTGGCCATCAGCTTAATTGGCGACATGCTCACAGGCACCAAACCATACCAAAAAAAGCCCTACGAAGAGCACATTCTGATCACGATCGGATGAAGATCGCAAACACAAGCCATGGTGAGCGCAATATATTCTCTCTACCACTTTAGCTACGATGGTTCCTTCCCCCTCCTCCTCAGCCCGCTGCACGCGACTGAACCATGTGGCATGAATAATGTCGGATGGGAGCTGTCAGCAGGCAGGGGTCGGTCGTGATCCAACGAACCGTCCCCGTCCAAAATGCAAGCCACCAGACCAGAGCCCATCTACGAACGAAACTCTTCAAATCCTCGAAAACCCGATTGAAATAAAGACTCTTCGTCGAGCTCTACAACTCACAAGGAAGGATAGAAATCCAAATCCAAATCATGATTTAAGTCGGGCTTAGCCGATCAAAGCTTACTTAAGCCATTATTCTCCAGCCAGTCAAACCTTGGGCTAAATTTATCAACTACAACAGCGGCAGCCGTCGCTTTCCCCTGCACATCATATCACTCGACTGACTAGTGGATGATACTCCAAGACACTCAAAAGCGATGGCTTGAGGCCGTAAAGAGCCTCTCGGAGTCAGGTTTCGCTCCTTAGATCAGAGCGTACCCAACAGCCCTGTGGCTCACATGAGACCTGCAAAAGTTGTTTAGCTGATATTGCTTGCCCTTGGCCACATTCAACGTTCACTCGCCTCACTCAAGTTTTGCTCCGCTCGGGTCTGAAGCCCCTCCTTTGCAACCCTTAGGGCCCCCACACCGGTGGTAAACATCAATGGTTGGTCATAAAACCCCCAGAGAAAACGAATTAGTGATCGAGCTGTCTCGAACGAGAAGTACTGAACCCAACCCCTCTAGAAAAACCAAGAGTATGATACAAATCATATAAATAATAATAGCCAACCATTCACGCCCACAGCCTCTATACTATTACTTCCAATGAGAGGTCAAACACTTTGGGTCCAATCACGCAAGCGTCAGTCCCCTACTAGCCACACGACCTTCACACGCAATGACCAAATATCAAACAAGACAAGGCGGAAGCGACCTCCAACTCTATACTCTCTTTCACTCACTCAACCAACCTTCCACTGCATTATAGCGTCAAATCATTTACAATAATTGCCAAACCTATAAAAGCCCGTAGTCCTGAGCTGCTGGTCTTTAATCATGTTGGTTCGGAGAACTTTTCACAAGTCTTTGAAAGCCTCCGTCGCCCCTCAAATCGGTTCGTGAGACATGCCTTCAGGATCGTAAGTCTACATGTTCCTACCCTGTCAGTAACTAAATTACAAAGGACTCACTGGTTCTCTTGGGAGAAGACCTTAAAAGCGGTAACGCCCTCGAAGATGCATGAGTGTCCTGCAACCAGATGACCTCAACAATCACAGGCAAGCCGCAAAGGGGCTATTCCAACTATTTGGACAATGCCGTTGACTTAATACCCTCCCCTTGGCCATTCGCAATTACTCAATCTTTTAAATAATTAAAGTGCCGGTATAGCTGATGAAGCTTATTAGAATTCCGCAAATTCATTAGTATGTATGCAAGTTCTGTCGGGCTCCGAAAAGAAGGCTCCAGAAGAGCAGTACGGGTTGTGATATCTCCCAAACTTTATCCTCCAGATAATCGGAACCAAGTCCGCCTCGTCTTGTCCACATGCTTATCCAGATGGAAAACCCCTGTTACTTGATTGTTATCTTTATTTCTCTGTATATTCCTCGTTTCAGTTTGCTTTGCTAACGTGTGGACCTTGGGCCAGGACATTTTGTCTACCCCCGCCGAGCCTGAACAAAGCTCCTCGATCTCGCTGGACGGATTCTACGCCTGGGGCCGCCCTTCTCCATGAGCCTAGCCACCGTCGTTGCGCTGGACCTCGCAGTGCTACCCGTGACTGCGGGGATATATATTAGGGCACATGACCCTCTACCGGCCTTGGGTTTTCTAGGCCATACTTTAGGGTGCTTGCCGGGATTTTCCCGTATTTTACAAATAAATTCAGGGATTTAAGAAAAAAAAAACCCCCCTCTACCGGCCTAGATAGTTGTACAGGAAAAGTGCTTGTTCAGATGTAACGGGATTTCTTCCCCGGGTTTCAGAACTCGAGGACTGGTTTGCTGAAAATTGATTCTGCTTCTCACCATCGCGCACACATGCTATCATAATCTATCAGTAACGTAACCCATCTCCCGCCGCCACAGCCAATCGAAGCCACCCCCGAGCCGGCCGGTGGGACTAATCTCTCCCAAGAACAGAGAGAAAATATAAAAACATATATATAAACTGTGAAAAAGAATTTACCCAATTGTGTGCATGCGTATTTTCCGTGCCTAGAGAAATAGAATCATTCTGGTGCCACTTCTGGTGCCACTTGCAGTGCTCCCCCTGCCAAGATTTCTCGAATACCTGACTTTGTCGTCGCTTGTTAATGTGGCTGGATACCGGTAGTGAGATCGCTACAGAGCATGGGAGAACAAGAAAAAGCCAGGCTAATCTCGGCCCGGTAGGAGGCCGGAGATTGTGTAACCCCACACGCCGACAGAAGCACCCGGAAATATTAGCACGATCCGCCGGTACGCCTAGGAAACGCCAACTTTCAGGATACTCTTGGAACCGGCAAGCATTGAGCGTGGCGTACGTCGGTATTGTTTGTCACTCGGAAATCAGTGTCGGCTGATTAAGGGCAAAAGATGGTCTCGTTCCCAAACCGACACTGGAAATTTGGGGGGAGTGTTGGGGGGCTTGTACTTGTAGGGTTTATTGTAGGCAGCAAGGCCCCGCTCAAGACCCCGAGCAACGACATTTCCCCATAGGTACTAGCTAGCCGCCGTATAATGCTTTGCTTATAGTGAGTTGCGCACCGAATTTCCGATTTCCGATACATTCAAAGCTGACCCGATCGACTTGCCCGCTCCCAAATTATATGCAGATGTTGGCACGGTTTAGCACTAGGAAATGCCAGAGTTTCCGTATTCTGTTGGAATAGTAGGCCAGGACTTTCACCTAGCGATACTAATATATATCAGGAGTGATAACCTATGATTCTAAAGTATGCCGCTTGATGGTGATATCTCAGCAAATAGAGACCCTATTACAGGCACCAGGAATAGGCCTCCTTGCCGTTTGGGGTGGGAGGGGCATTATGTCTTTCCTTTTTATTTATTTACAGGCTCTTTGGCACGCGAGATACGTTATATACACACCAAGAATACACTGGAATGGAGCCCACTCTGCTCAGTTTTGTTCGGCATGGTTCTACGATAATACGCAGATTGGGTCACTTGTTCAACTCTCACAAAAAATTACCCTCTTAGCCATTAATTTATATTAAAATATTTTTTATAATAAAAAAAACCCCCGGGACTATGGAGGCCTGGACTATCCTGCATGGTTCACTCCCTCCCTCCCATAATTATTTTAGTTTTTTCTCCAAGTTGCATACTAATCATATCCCAGTTTGAGGCCAGTTGCAGCCAAATGCTAGTAACCTATATTGTAAATTGTGTAGGATGTGAAAACCATACCCGGACTAACATCAGACGACCCACAATTTCAATTACCTCTTCATGCTTGTCCTGGGGCTTATCATAAATTAGTAAAGTTACCTAAGTACACTGGAACAGAGGAAAGCAGAGATAGGGATAGGTGATCATGATGTTCAACCAAGTAAGCTGTGACTTTAAGGAGAAAATGGATAGACAAGAATTCAGAACATACCATTTGAACTTCAATAAGTTTAACTTCCATCTTTTCTACACAACTCTCACCCTTTCCAAGTTGACTATTGATCTTGTGAAACTGATTGTTGGACTTATCTAGCTGCTGGTCTAACCCGGAGTCCAGCTTTTCAAAACAGGAATTCATCTGTGAATCCAAATCATCATGTCTGACACTGACTCCTGCCATCTGCTGGCTAACTTGTTCAGCTCAAGTCATTACCAAGTTTATCCACCTCCATGTTCAACCTCTCCACTGGCTCTTAGTAACTTGAAGTTGCCCAATGAGCAATAAAGTGTCTGACAGGACAATGTTGAAGTTACCGATAGGATAATGTTATGCATGGCAAATCTGGTTGCAACCACTATGAGTAAATTTGGTTTAACTACTGATACTCTTGGAAATAGAGTAATAGTACCTGTAACAATTCTGTTGATGAGTGAGCGTGCAACAGGGAATGATAGTCATCTCTAGTGTAAGTGAGTCTCACTTTTCTGTGCTAAGGAGATAAAGGATACTATTGCTTCAGATAGTATAAGACTGGCTTGCTTGGCTTGATAGATACTATCTCTTCAGATAGTAAGAAGGGTGGATAGTAGTGCTTGTAGAACTATCCCAATGGTTCTATATCGTTCATCCATACTCTGAGACTATCACAATAGTCTTTGGATTTGATTCTTAGGTTCTCATAAAGAAGGAGTATATGTAAAGAGAGAAGGAGTAATTGTATTACAACTTTTAGTATAGAAAAGCACTTAGATAGTTTTGTGAAAATCCTATCATCTTGGTCGTAACCAAGACTTCATTTAGGCATCTTCCTGCAATCCTAGCCCTGGTGACTCATTACCTCGTATCATGCCACCCATATGACTCATAGCGAGTCATGGTATGAAATCCACTGGCATCAGCTGACTCTTCTGAGTCAACTGCACAACATTCTCTTAATCAATTAAAATCCATAAAACAAGTCATGTGCCCAAACAGATCACATGCATGAAACACATGACTTATAATGCCAGTGTGAGTCATGTGTGACAATCATGACATCATCTGACGTCACAATCGTGAGTCATCATCATAAAACAATGAACTAATCATAATATGATGATAACTCGCTATTGTGTAGTCATGTGAGATACTATGAACCAAGTGAGGTCATAATGTGAAATCAACATACGATACCTCATGACTTATCCCTTGGGGTGTCTGAAACAGTCAAATTCGTAGCCAAAGCGCTAAACTGAAAAGGGTTGCTTGGCACTTAGAAATCTACCGAGTAATATCAAATGATCACGGGCGCAGCTTTGCTGGCCAAATGTTGCGAACGGCGACAATAGAGAGCCCATACCCACAGGCTCACACAATACAGGCAATAAGAAGAAGAAGAAAGGGTCTATCATACAGGAAGGCCAGCATGCCTCGCGTTGTAGCAGTCCTTACAAAAAGAAAAACAGCAACCCGGTCCTTTACACCCATAGCGAGTCAAAGGTGCTCGCTCACCCTTCCTTTTCATATTCCGCAATATAAATGTACACTGCACACAACTAACTTTTGAGTTCCCAATTCTAGTAAACTGGTGTTGAGCTTGAGTACCAGTAAGTTGAGGAAGCTTAGTTCTCTGCTGCTGCTTGCTGTTGCGTAGGGTGGTAGTCTTGCGTGTATAGTAGGATTTGCATAGTTTGTAGTGCCTTTGGCCATAGAGTTTAAATAGAGATTCAGCAAGCAAAAGACGAAAGGTGCGAGAGGTGCCTTTATATTGACGGAGAGGTGAAAGCCGCTGGGTAAGGAGGTAGGAGTTAATGATAGTCGTGTCTAGTAGCCAATAAAAAATTGGAGGCCAATTCCGAAGACACTTTAACTGCGTAAAGTAGTAGCTTTGATACTGGTCGGCGATATCAACCCCGACCTTATACTGATTGTAATCATTAGTGATTACTGGAATTGGTACTTGTATTCTCTCGGGTGCGCCAAATGCTCGGCGGATCGTGGGCCCATTGCTGCTTGTAAGGCGGGGCTTCTTTCTCTCAGTCACAATCTGATCCTCAAGATTATCAATTGTTGTAAGTAAATGGACTGCTGAATTATCCTGCCACTGAACAGCAAGAACCTTGCTTGTGGTACTTGCAGAGCCACCAGATATCTCGTTCCAGGGAATATTGGAGCGGGGATCATGTAGGGCTGGTGGAAATGCCTTGGAATTAACTCTCGCTGTCCCACAACCACCCAAACCTCTACCGCGCAACTTCTCTAATAAAGCCACCGAGGGGAAATAGTTATCCATGTAAATGTTAAAGTGCAGGCCAGTGGCATAGGGTAAGACTGCAGCAAGCTGAAAAACAGCAGAACCAGTTGGCGTAAGGTCAGGCTGTGGAACTAGGTTGACAAAGGAATCAGAACGAGAGACAAAAATCCAATTGTAAGTATACCCAACGTCGCATAAGGCAAAAACCTTATACCTCTCCTTTATTGGCTTACTGGGCATACGATTCGTGTGATGGCTTCGTCCTCCAAAACGTATCATCATCTCATCGACCGTCACATTTGAGGAAGGTAAATAATATTTCTGGTAGCGATCACGAATAAGGCTGTTGAGAGGTTCCAACTTCTGAAAACATTCTGACCTTGCTAACTGGTGTTTTGGATTGGATACATGAAGATAAGGTTTGATTTGAAGAAATCGCCATAGAGACATCGCCCGAAATATGAGATTTCACTGCACTTCCTGCCAGAAACCTTTGGTTCCCATTCCTCGCCTAGCCCCCATGTGGATCAGAAGCGCTAGAAATAGCCTTATCTCAACTCCTCTTACCTTCTTCCACCCTCCTCTGAACCCGGCTCTCTTCTTGACAGCATACGTATTCGTTTCCTGTACTATACTTTCAACCACCCGCTCATCCCAAAAAAGTTCAAAAATCTGAACTATAGATACTTCGCTGTCCTCCCAAGGGAGCAAAGCCTGGGCCTGGTGTTCAATTCGGGGGCCCAAAGATGTATAGGGCCTATCGGATATAGTTTCATTCGCTTGAGATTGGTTGGACTTTTCCGCCGTTTGGAGATTCTTTCTTGCTCGTCCGGCCACCACCCCTGGCCTTTTCTCCGCCTGTTTTTTTCCCCTTCTCTCCTTTTGAGCTCTAGGATTGGCAGAACGAAGAGCTAGCGGTGGTCGGATTTGATTTGGGTCTGACATTATCGGTATTCTTTTGAGAGAGTGTTCTCCATCAAGCCGATGGCAAGTGGTGAGGTTGTTGTGCAACCACACAGTTGTGCTCTATTAGGAAACGTATGCTCTCCATAATGGGAATAGTACGTTGGCTACGAATTTGACTGTTTCAGACACCCCAAGGGATAAATATTAGTCATGTAAAATTCCCCTTGCTTAGTCACGATTTGTGACAGCGCCCTGCATAAGAATGAAAGTTAGAAGTTGGAAGTTGGTGAATATTTGAGAGAAAAGAAAGCTCCTACCCAGCAAGGAGTTTCTGTCATTGCGTATTCCTTACTTTTCTCAGGCGTTGCTCAGAGCATGGCTGCCAAGGCTTAGGACTTCTGACTTCTAACTTTGATTTATGCACGGGGTATCGCTACTATAATGTAACATTATCCTGTTGGTGACATTGTTCTGTGATGCTATTTATCATCTACTGTAATGGAATAGGAGCATACCTTTTCTTGTGCCAATGAGTACTCTAAAAGCTCCTTCCAAGTGACGTAACCTTCAACGGGATTTGCGGGGAATTGGCTCGGAAGTTCTTTGGCCGCTGTTGCTCTCTAACAAAACTAGTTAGAGAAGTAATTCAGTATTACTGACTGATTGGTATCTTACTTGGCAAAGATGGAATGCCCGATGAGATCCCATGCGAAATTTGTTCATGACAGCTCTAGTAACGGTATTCATGTTGGTGTCAGAGAGTGTTGAGAAAAGAGCTGTGGGAGAGAGAGGACCCGAAAACTAGAACAGGAGAAAATAAGGAAATGTTATCGTGAGAGAGATAAGGCAAGTGCCTGTTAAAGCAGACGGAAAAATAAAATGCTGTCAAAGAGAGATTTGTTGAAGAGATGGAGAAAACGACCGAATGGTCGTCGGTGTTCCGAAGGTGTATATATAATATTATGGGGAAAGGATCCGTTAACCGGGATAATTTTGGCGGCTTAACCTGAAATAACTGTCCTATAACCTCCTGCCAGGCAGTACTCGAGTACTCGTAATTTTCAATCGTTTACGAACATAGTTTCTATTACTTAATAATATTATGGACAAAAAACGGGCCAGAACCGCAGGATTTCTGTTGTATGCACTAGTTATCGTGTTCGCAAATCTCAGAAAATTACAAGTATATCCCCAAGCCTATTCACCAACCCCGTTGCAGGTTTGGATATCCAGCGTCCTCATCCTCCTCTCTAGACCTAACACTCTCAACAAGACATCAAAAAATCATTTGGGAACCTATCGGAACTTCAGGAAATAGTGAGGTATCGCTGTTTTGTGCAAAGTAGATCCGCGCTAACCTCCAGGCCGGATCAGACCAGACCCAAAACCTCAACCCCCCGAGAACCGTACCACTGGCATGTTTCAAGGTTTGAATGGCATACTCCTGCTGATCACCATACTGGGACCGCCTAGCAGGGGGGCGCCTAAGTTGAAGGAGATTGGTATCACTACCTTGTGGATCCCGCCAACCTGCAAATCAGGAAGTCCATGGAGCAATGGCTATGATACTGTCTGTTACCCCTCGTTCTAACACCTTTTATTTCAATGTTTCTCATAAAGCCTAGTACGATTTGTATGACATTGGGGGATTCGACCATAAATGGTCAAGACCTACCAAATGGGGGCCCAATGAATCCCTTATCCGCCTATGGGGCACGGTAAAATATTACAAGGTCGGGTTGGTGTTCGACGCTGTTTTGAACCAGAAAGCAAGTGCAGGCCACACTGAATTGTGCCGGGTCGTTGAAGTCACCCCGGAAGATTGAAAAGAGGTGATTTCGGAACCATATGAAATGGAAGCTTTGTTGTGCTTGGATTTCACCACACGCGGAGATACGTACAGTCTGATGAAGTACCACTGGTACAATTTCTCGGGGACTGACTATAATCAAGAGAATCGGAAGCAAGAGATATACAAAATAATAGACCATAATGAGGAGAAAGAATTGTGTCAATATGTGGATACATCTGAACTTTGCAACTACGACTACCTGATGTTTGCTAACATTGATTATTCCACCCTGATGTTCTTAACGGTGCGAAGAACTGGGGTGTTTGGGTTGCTCAAGGACTCAAGGGATTCCGGTAGACCATTCCCCTCCATATCATCTCAACTTCCTCTAAACACTTCTCTACCAGGTTCGACGCCGTACGACACTTTTCTTCCGAATTCCTTAAGGTATTCATTGACCATCTAGACCAAACACTCGGCAAAGACTGGTTCTTTATGGGTGAATAGTAGAAAGGATATGCTGAGCCTCTAAGATTCCTTGATGAAATCGATCATAGATTTACGCTCTTCGATTACCCTCTGTTAGAGGACATTTTCATGATTTCACATTTACCATACACTGATCCTGGGATAATCTTAGAGAACCCATTAGTGGAAGGCTAGCCAATTAATGCTGTGACGTTCGTCATGAGTCACCATACACAGCCAGGCCGGAATGTCGAAGACAAAATTCTGGACTACTTCAAACCACTCGCCTGCACTCTGATCCTTTTTGAGAGCTGAAGGGCAGCCCTGCGTATCCTTCGCTGATATATACAGCATCAAGGGGAAAGATCCATCACCTGTGCCTGTTCAGGGGCCCTCCACAGGCTCGTATTGTCGAGGGAATTGGATGCATAAGGAGAGCAGAAGGACTTCTTTAGTGACCCCAATTGCATCGTGTGAGTACGGAGGAGCACCCATGACAGAAATGATGGATGTGCAGTGCTCATGAGTAATTCTGGAGGCGGGAAAAAGACGATGTTCGCTGGCGAAAACCATTCAGGCGAGAGTTGGACCGACCTTTTGCCATAGAGCGAAGGCGATGTCAAAATTGGCGACGATGGTGGGCAGAATTCCCGTGTTATGCTATGAGTGTTAGTGTTTGGGTCAACAAAGCGGCAGAAGGAAGGAATAGATTCAGGAATTTGTGATTTACACACCGGATTCCCGATTTCCGGTATATGGTTCAAAGCTAACCCGATCGACTTGCCCGCTTCAAACTATCTGCAAATATTGGCACGGTTTAGCCCTAGGAAATGCTAAGATTTCCGGATACTTTTGGAATAGGCCAGGACTTTCATCTACCGATACCAATATATACCTAGAGTGATAATCTGTGATCAAGAAGTATGCCTCTTGATGGTGATATCTCAGGATATAAATACCTATTGCGGGCACCAGGAATAGGCCTCCTTACCATTCGTGGTGGGAGGAGTATTATGTCTTTTCCTTATTTATTTACAGGCTCTTTGGCACGCGGGATACGTTATATAGAGGCTCGAAGAATACACGTTTACATACCACTATCTAGCAGAAACTATTCCCTTAGGGCCCAGCTCGTTAAACACTCTAGAATCACACTCTTATCCCAATTCACACAATATTCGAACCACAGCGGAACTTATTCGGCAGAGGACAGTTAAGCTTTGCCGAACGCCCATAAACAATTGATAAAAACCCCTCCGCCCCCCGCTCTTTCAGCACCCACCCTTCTACTTCTTTTCACCTTCATCCATTCACCCCTTCCCCAACTTTCTTAACCCTACAAATCCTTTGCGATGAAGTTGAGACATTCCTCCCCCAAAATTGCCTTGGCCCTCCCCGTCTTGGGGGCTCTCATAGCCCCACATCAGCGTAGTGGACAAGGGGATGGTTAACCCTCTCGCGGATGACCTTCAACGGGAGGGGGCTTTTATCCGGACGGAATCGATTCTTTGCAATTGGGATGGCAGAAGTTCCCGTCGAGCTGGAAGAGGGTACCGCAGTCCCTGAGCCAGCTCCTGTCCCTAACCAGCCAGCCGACGACGAGGTTGTTGACCGCCTTTACAACCATGAAGCACAACCTCTCCATGGCGTTGCAAGTACTATCCAAGGCCGTTTCAATGCTTCTGGTAATTCTAAAGATGAACGAGAACCCTATAAAGTCGAAGATATCGGACCCATCGAAAAGAGAGGTGTCATTCCTGGCCTCGCAGGTGAAGACGAGGAGCCCGCCCGGTTAGTCCAGCTCGCCCCTTCCGTCCCCGAGCAGTAGGAACAAGAAGCCCAAGCCGAACTCGACAGCCCCGCCGATGAGGAGGAATCCGGATACCACGTCCAAGAGAACGGTGAGGAGCAGGCCGCCAGAATCGAAGAATGCATTGACGCCCCCAAGCACCGCAGCGAAGATTAGCAGCGCGTCTAAGAGAGTAACCAGAATGAGCATCCCGAGGAAGCTTGGGTAAATGCTCCTCACCATGGGCATACTTCCGGACCCATCCCTACCGCAAAGCCTCATGAGCCTATTCCTGACCGCTTCGACGGGCACGTCGAGGTTCCAATCACCCTGGACAGCACCACAGCGGCCGAAGATGCCGACGACGTTGATACCCATGCCTATCTATTATACTGAACCTCTTCAAGACTGTTCCCGCCACTATCGGCGATACTCCTGGCTATGTGGTTCCTACCCACTCGCTTACAGAGGCTCTCCTTGATACTAAAGAGGACCCGGAGGAATATCCCTAACACAGGGCTATGCATCGCCTTACTATCCCGGACATTAAAGCTAACGAGCGGGCCCCTGCCACGGCCCATGAGGCTAGTCCCGCCGAATCCGAGGCCCCGGCTTCTCCAGCAGAGGCTGCTTTCTCTGCAAGTCCTACCCCATCAGGGCATATTGGTATCTCCAGGCAAGTCATTCAGAATTAAGTAGCTCTTGCTTGTTTCAATAATGCTGGGAAGAGACAGAGATAGTCGTGGAGTAGACGGCCTTGGAGGTTTGTTTATGCCTTGAATCAATGTACCCGACTCTTTTTTCCCCCTTGATTCTTTTCTTCCCTTCCTGTTTCCTCAGAATTTCTTTCATCTACGCCTGTATCATACTAGAAGTTTTATATACAGTACCCAATTAGTTTGTGTAGTCTTTGGATTGGAGTCTCAAACCACCAAATCATGGTGTAATAAACAAAAAATTTCCTTAACGTCACCCTATACTAGTAGTACACCAGTGCGAAACAACTCTCTAACCCACGGACCATCCGACGACTAAGGTTGGTAAAAATTTGAGGTTTTCGTGATTGTAAAAATGTCGAAAAATACTGAGTTCTCACAGATCCCCAAAGATTCTTCGTGTCGATTCCCAACAGAGGCAAAGCTTCCTGATGCCACGACACAATACTTCCATTAATCCTAGGTAAAAACGCTCAGGACACCTTACTTCTTTGTACCATTTGCCACCTGATAGACCCAATCCGTTATTATGGGCAAGAATACGAGGGGCGCAAGCAATGAGGGAATTGGGCTTTGACTTTTCCCCACTCAGGTCGGGAATTGTAGACTCTGACAAGGATGAATTTATTTCCGAGTGATAATCGGTGCAATAGGGACCTGTAGAGTTTCTACCCCCCCCCCTCCTCCCCCACTTCACTACGTCCAAAAGTACAACGCAAACGTAACTAATTGAAGAGGTTCATTGAATCACGTGTTTTCTGAAATTTAGGGGCCCTGGATGATTCTCGTGGATTGATAAGCCATGAGCCCCAGCACATTCCCTGTCCTTTTTAAAATCCATTCGTCTCACATGTGGATGAATGATATGAAGAAAGATAAGAGAGTATTTTTATTGCTAGCCGTTAGCTATAGAAAAAAATATTTAATTGGTTTACGGGTTGCGAGGGTCTACGTTTTGAGTATCATGGGTAAAGCTGATAGCATATCTACATGCTCTGGATATTGGGGGTATTAGAATTTATGCCTTGCCTCGCCAATTGTGGACTCTCTTTTCTTTTCTCCCCTTTCTTCTAGGCCAATTCTTCCCCGTTCTATGATATAAAGTTACTATTTTAGTTTTTATTTCCGATAGGGTTTTCGTAGGCCTTGTTTGTAATGAAGCAGGTGTGGGAGGAGAGAATAGGATAGGAATGGTACTACTTCTGTTGGCCTCTCTCTCCAAGAGCCTGGATGGACACCAGCAGATAACCTCCGGGCTGAAATATCTCGTCGGGGGGGAGAGGGGGAGCTTATTATATTGGGCAGTTTCCAAACAGAGCACAACACAATCTCCCTATTCCGGAAATCAACACGCCAACATTAGATTAGGCTGGGCGACCCTGACGCTGAAGATAAGCTTGCGGTTTGCGGCTCCGGGGAAATCGGGAATGTTGTGGGCGAGGAGATCGATCGGTTCTCTAGCCAACGTGAATCCGAAATTGAGCGACTGTGATGTCAACCACCAGGATTTCGTCTCGTCCGTCAACCAGCTCCTGAACGTACTCGTACAGTCATGTAACAAAAGTCTTGGCACCCTGGTAAAATTTTATTATTCAACTTGCTTCACCTCAACCACCACACATACCCCCCCGTGCTCAAAGCAGAAGTGCTATCACGAGAAACAGAGCCTTGTAATTTCTATTCTTCATCCATTAATTCATGCTGAGGGAGGACATACAAAGTGGTAAATTTAGAGGCATTCTTGTCCCATCACTCAGTCGGGGGTGCCAGGACTTTTGTTACACGACTATACATGAGTATTGAGCAATGAACTCTTTTTTTTTCCTTTTCGATAGGAAGAGAGAGAGGGAAAAAAAAGTAGATGTAAAAATTTGGTGGGAACAAAAGGGAGGAAAAGAGGAAAAGAGGAAAATACGATGCTTCCCCGCATACCCTTGTGCGAGGGGAAGCCAAATCGCTCTGTTAGGCTTGCATATTTTCGTACAAATGGGGTTGGTTTTGGGGAGTTTGTGCATTTTTTGTGTTTATAAGTCATTGGCCCTACATTTTCAGGCTTCATCGGAGGAGTAAAATATTCGTAGATCGGGGGTAAGCTCTGCTCGTGGAGGAGGAGAATGCCGCATCCGATGCTCTTGGATAACATGTCTTTAAACGTGAGCCTGATCCTGTTTATCCTGTCATAGTGATATAAGGTACGGTATCTTTCGGCCAGGAGGGGAAGGAGTTTCAGATTTGGGGGCACGATGATTTGTTCGCCGATAGCCCGTTTGTCGGATCACGGTTTGAGGTGGAGTTGAGTGGTTGGAGCCTTGAGGAGCCTTAATGGGAGTGTCTATTTTCTGCTGCGCAGTGCATTTTCACCCATTTTTTCTCTTTTTCTTTTTCTCTTCTTTCTTGCTTCCCCTTGAAAAGAGTTTTATGATATATTGGTGTGTGGGTTACCGGTATCTGTGTGCGACTGGGCTGTGACTCATGAGTTCAGCTTTCGATGTGCGGAGGTTGGGCTGGGAGGGTTCTGAGATTATCAGTTATCGTAGATGTGGTATCAGGCGAGGGCCAAGCGCAGCGTCAGTGGTAAGGGGAGGGGAGTTAGGTTGAAGTCCGATGGCAAATATAAACCGTGCTGTATGTTATCAAGCCTAGCTTAGAACCGGGCAGACAGTAGAGATGAGTTGATTTGATTCAGGAGGGGGTTTGTATTTTTTTATATTTTTTTATATTTTTTTTGCATGGCTTATTCTCTTGCTACGACACTGGAATGCTGGAGGTCACACTCTCTACCTTCCAGACTCCAAAGAGGGGTATGGGAAGGCTACCATCTCGTGCCTATAAGATCTCCCATGGGATCGCGGCGGAACTAGGTAACGGTAATTATTTTGTGATATTATGGTGTTAGACTCTCTCGTGGCCCTGAATGCCCCTGGCTCCCAACGCTCCTTTCACCAACTGAATCAGCCCAGTGGCGGCGGGCGGAGAGTGTGACAAGACTCACGCTTCCCGCCCCGAAGCCAAAGAAGCAACCCATTTAGAACTGAGACCTTTCCTCCCACCAGACCCGGGAAAGAAAGATCCGCTCTTCTTTTGCCTAGATTTCGTCTCGTTTATATGCTTGTCACCTATTATTATTATTATTATTATTTGGTAGGCGAGTTAAAATCACCTTGAGCTGCGTGCCTCTCTTCTTGCTCCGTCTCTCCTCCACCTCCGCCCCAAAGAAAGAAAGAAAGAAAGAAAAAAATCACCCCCCGCAGTGAGGCTGTAATAAACGTGTAGTCAGCCAACCGAGGACGAGCCCGCGCTGCCCAGTGCCCCAAAACCGCAAACTCTAAACTCTAAACTCTTCCTCTCTTAGTTCTACCTGGCTATCCACCTCTCTTCCCTTCACTCCTTCCCTCTCTGACACAACTTGCGAGCCCTCCGACATCCCTAAGATCTCTTTTGCACTGCCTTCTTTTTAGGCAATCATCCACGTTACCAGAGGTTGATACCTTCTACCATCCTCTACGCTACGGTGCTTAACGCGTCTGTGCGCCTCTCGTCACTACTATATCTCAGGGCAGTCCTCAATTGACCGTACGTATCCGACCCCCAATAAAACTACCCCTTCCGAGTTTCTTCCTCAACACCGCTCTGTTCCTCTGACTCATCGAAATCTAGTTCCTCACGATAATGACCCCTCGTGCTGAGAGAGCCGCGGCGCGCAAGCGCAGCCAGGTAAATATTCCGTCCAATCTCATCCCTATCTTGAACTTTTTGTGTGATCCGTGTCTTGTGGAGCACAGAGATCAAATCTAACGGAATTAATCTGTCTCGTGTAGCCCTCATCCCCGGCCTCCAATAAAAATTCGCCCAAGAAAGTCAAGCGCGATTCTGATGATCATGTTGACGAAGCTGGTGGGAGTGCTATAGTCGAGGATCAGGAGCCTGCGCCTAGGGAGGAATCTCCCGATTCCCCGCTACAGCCTCAAGGAGATATCACAATTACTCGTACTCCAGCATCCTCTCCTCCGCCTCAGGATACACAGGTAGCTTCGCAGTTTTATTATCCACCGCTCGCTGAACAAGGGGTCGACGAAGATGACGAAACCGTCTGGGGATACCTTTGGCCGTTGACACAGAAAAATCAGAGCGTCATCAAGCTCAATAAGACACCCCAGGTATCTACTCCAAATAAGGAATCCCCAAAAGGCGCGGAAAAGAAGAAACTTAAAAATAATAAGAAGCACGGGGCTGGCGGCTACGTGATTGGACGTCATGTTGAGTGTGACTTAGTCATTGACCATAACGTTATCTCAAACAGACACTGTGTGATATATAAGGTAGCATATTGTCCTTCGGTGAGATAGTATACGTGAACGATGGCTAACCAGGCGCTCGTTTGAGTAGGAGAATGCTGGTTCGCAACCTGTTGCGGTCCTTGAGGATTTATCCAGCAATGGTACCTGGGTCGCTGGTGTTATAATTGGTCGCAACCGTAGTCGTACTCTCGAAAATGGTGACGAAATCGAGTTTCCGGGAGGATTTCAGTACACTTTTAGATACCCGCCTCACATGCAGTCGAGCGCTTTCCGCAATGCCTACGATCTTGGCCAGCAGCTTGGTTCCGGTCATTTCGCGACTGTTCATCTCGCCGTTGATAAGAAGTCGGGACAGGAGTTTGCTGTGAAGATCTTCAGAAAACGCCGTAATGAGGATAAGAGCAAGACTTCTGGGTTACAGCAGGAGATTGCCGTATTGATGTCTGTTAATCATCCCAACATATTGTGTCTTCAGGGCACTTATGACGAAGATGATGGTGTCTACCTCGTTCTGGAATTGGCTCGTGAGGGAGAGTTGTTCAACTACATTATCCGCAATACCAAGCTTTCGGAAATGGATACTCGCAAAGTATTTATTCAGCTGTTCAATGGCCTAAAATATCTGGTTTGTTCAATCTGTAAATCGAATCACACCTCTCGGAATCCTTGCTGACATTGGAGAGCATAGCATGAGCGTAATATTGTTCATCGTGACATCAAGCCGGAAAATATTTTGCTTTGCGACACCGATCTCACGGTTAAATTGGCAGATTTTGGTCTTGCCAAGATCATAGGCGAAGATTCGTTCACCACTTCACTGTATGCACCCGTTTCTTTTCCTTACCTTGTTGCCTAGCTAACCTTGATGTGTAAATATAGCTGTGGAACACCTAGCTGTAGGTTTTTGAATCCTGTTGCCTATTAGGCTGTAACTGACAAGTTTAGATGTGGCGCCGGAAATCTTAGAACCCTCTCGTAACAGGAAGTACACTAGAGCTGTTGATATGTGGTCTCTCGGTGTTGTGCTTTACATTTGTCTGTGCGGGTTTCCTCCGTTCAGTGACGAATTGTACACGCAGGATAACCCGTATAACCTATCGCAACAGGTTTGCTATATTTTTCATTTTCTTATGCTTCACTGTTTACCGCCATCTCTAACACGTCCAAAAAGATTAGGGAAGCTAAATACGATTTTCCGTCTCCGTACTGGGATGATATTGCGGACCCCGCGCTTTACTTGATTGAGTCTATGCTTGAAGTAAACTCGAACAAACGAATCACTGTCGACATGGCGTTAAGGCATGCCTGGACTGTTGAAGGCACTTTCAATCCTGCGGAATCGTGTGATTCTCTGGTTGGAGCTCTCGAGACGATGGGACTTAGGAGGAGCGTCGGTCGTGAGCGCACCCTGTTGGCAGAGCATCCGGAAATCAGGCCGACCAGGGCTGTTGAGACGGCTGCCGCCATGTCGCCTGTTACATCCCCTTCAGTAGTCCCTGAGTCTGAGGGCGGAGCAGAGGAGGTTGTGGCCGGAGAAACAGAGGTACGGGATGGAAACCCTTCTGATATACCAGCCGTCATGACCGCTTTTATGCATGTTGGGGGGCGAGGTGGTGATGAAACTTTGTACCCTGACGATTCGTTTGCCGAGAGTGTTTAGGTTTGATTGGTTAGCCAAAGGGGAGTGGTTTATGCGAGCGCGGATCTTTATATCTTGTCCAGAGTCACATAGGCCGACCTTCTTTTTGTGCGCTTCTTCAAACGGGTTACTTTGAAGTCACTCTAGAGCTAAGGGGGGCTGGTTAGTGATTTTTCTTCTGCTGGTTGATCCTAGGAGCATTTGCAACGGAGGGATGGGCGAATATCCAGGTGGTATCTCTGTAGTTTTTTTATATCTTTTTCCGGGGTTTCTTTTTCGTGCCATAAAAACTGTCTCCTCTGTTTTCTCTACATAAGCGAGGTTTAAATATCTGGGGCTTATCTTCGTTTTCTTTTAACAAAAATATTTCCACTGGGTCTCTTTAGTTTAAAGGGTGGCGAGCATTATTACTGATTTCGATTCTCGATGAGGTGGTGGTGGGGTTTGTGATACTGAGTTTCATATCCTGTTTTAGTCCTTAACTGATATTATGGAAGCTAGGAGGAGGAGGATTAATGTAACCATATTTTCATTTTTTTCTTACGAACACTTTTTGATACCGGTACAGCTTGCGAGCTTTAAAGAGGGGCGCCGGTATTATTGAGACGTCTGCTCGGCTATGATACATCATGCTGGATGCAGATGGTGAATATGATGCAGCCCTAACCGCACCCACGACAGGGCAGGCAGGCGACTACCGGTAATTAGCAGGGCTATCCGGCGCGTCAGCAGGGGAATCCTCAAAGTAGGGTAACAAAAAATCACCTGCCACTGTGCTGTCCACCACCCGCCGAGTCCCGCCGCATCGTATCGTAGGTACTAGTACAGTACTGTGGGAGGCCTCTCGTGTAAGGTGTGGAGAGGGGCGTTGTTCTCGGTAAGAGCTATGGGGAAAAACAAGGGGCTTAGATACATGGCGGGGACCCGCTCATGCTTCTAATATGCATACGGCATCTTTTGGTCGTAACCCATCACGAGTCCATCTTCATGTCCGACAGTGCCATACAGTACTCGAGTACTCGTACAGTGAGGAGTGTATCCGTATTATGCGAACACGATGGTAGGGAGGATAACCAACGGGCGGGCACAGCAAACGATGCACAAAAAATCTAGTGGCAAACATCAAAAAAGATTGAACCTGGCGGGTCTGCTATAGTAGCTTCGATGTCCCGAGTGGCAGACTAAATTCTGTCACGGGCTGCGACTGTCGACCGGCCGAGAGGATCGCAGCGTAGGGGTTTCCCTATTCGTTTATAATTGCGGTTGTGTGGTAAACGTTTCACACTGGATACTGTGCCCCCACGGAGGGTAATATGGCACATTAGTACTACTACAATAGCCAGCAGAGAGCAGGAGGGGGGGTTGAGTAATAGTTTTGTAGGCACCATCTGCCTGGTTCCGGTGACAATGGGAACCAGGGTAAAGTGCGGTACAAGTATTTCTGGGAACTTGAGGATGTAGGAGTGTATGAGGCCACTACTTGGAAAGCATTGGGAAGAGAGTTTTGGGACTTGACGTTTTTTATTTTTAAGTCTCGGGATGGCATTGGTAAAATGGTGAGTGATTGGTTCATGATTGGTATGATAGCTTGATGCAACTATTAATTAACTTTTACGGGAACTAAGCGCACGGCAATATATGGATGTGTAGCTCATGTTCCTCGAGACCCTAAGGGGGGGAAAAGTCGAGTATCATGCCCCCCCCGCTGTGGGGTCGTGTCTAAGGGGGAGGTTTTTGATTCCCTCGCCAGCGCTATACTTTCCTGTGGTGAAGTTCGAAATGGCTCAACTTTGCCCGGTGTTATGGTCCTTGTTTAATGTACGTCTTTGTTGACAGAAGTTATTCTTATTACTTTCTTGGTATTATAGGAGCGCCAGTCGCTCATGGGGTAATTGTCGGCAACTACAATAGGCCAGACTTGTTAATTTTCTCAGTCAGATTGGGCGTTTCAATGGAAGACCTGGCGGCCATACGCCGCTTTATTAAAAATTAAACATCGTAGAGGACAACTCACCTGATAAGTCCTTGTACTGTTATGTCTATTGCTGCAGCGGCAGAACTGTAGAGTGCCTCTAATTTGGATTTAAGTTTCCTACTGCATAGATGAGGGAAAAATACTGAATATATTCTTGGTTCTATGATAATAAGATTGGAATCAATTTCTTGTACTTGTATATTGGATATGTGTTGACTGGGGAATAGGATATTGATTTTGTAATACGGAAGGCTAATATGTAGTAAACTGTAAAGTGAATGGTCATATTATTATATGGGTGTTTTTTTTTTCTAAAGAGAGAAGTATCGCAGATATAACAGTGAAAGATTTACTTTTTTAATATGATACTTATGATAGAGTATATATTATATTTTTGGGAAACAACTAATGCAAACAGTTGATTTGTTACTGTTAGTAATTTTCCTTTAATGGGTGGCTGAAAATCCTGTTGAGCTTCGAGGCCAGATTTTCGAAAGTCAGCTTTGATGTTATCTTGACAGACAATAAATATTCAGCAAATGTGTATGATATCTCCCAGATTATACATTCTTCAAGTTATATAATATTATTATTATAGTGTTTAATATTAAAAGTCAGAAAGAAAAGTGAGCAGCGTACAGGATTCTATAGGGTACATTTTACTACCTTTCTAAGAGTTATGGTCTGTTTCTTGAATTTAATTGTCATGGCAGGCGGGCATTAGGGGGGGTTGATGTGTTATATCATCTATCTTCCGGTTTTGAGTTGGCCGTTTTTCGGAGTCCTTGGGCTTTCTCTCCTGCTGGGCGTTTGTTAGAGTTGGGCAATCAGAGGGTTTCTAGATTTTCTATTGCCTAATATTCTATGGAATTATTATCCATAATTTTGTATTGTCAGTTGCTGTGAATTGTGGTGTGATGCTACTGCCAGCTGCCGCCAGCGATCATACGAGAGCTTGTGGGACGAGTGTGCTCGTAACTGAAGGGGATTTGTAAACACGGCTGCTATTGTATACCGCAAAGATTTGGTTAGGTCTTGATGTCATACAATAGTGGTCGTGTTCATAAACGTCGTTCGATCAAGAGCACAGGGTACCATATGTGCGGGCGGGTCTCTTCACCGAATGGAAGGCTACGGGTATCGTACCCGTGTGGCGTGCTGCGAATGGTACGAGTGCGGATCCCGTCGCAATCATTGCTGATTGGAGGCTGAATCGTATCCAACCGTATTCGTACAATACGGGTACAGTAACCTACGGTACAAAGTACAGGTAATTTAATACGAATACGCCTGTTGAAAATGAGATGTCGGCAGGGGGGGTTATCAACAGTGGCACCGCAACCACACGTGCCTGGAATACGTGCCTGGAATAATAATATGGCAAATTCTATGTGCGTATTTGGTCGCCCACACTGAATATGTTCGAGCCTATTATGCTCGGGTGTGATGCTTCGCGTCCCTGGCCAAGTCCCTTCAATTCCTTCCCCTTAGGAGTCAATTCCTGAAGGAATAGGGCTCCGCGCAAGCAGACGCTAAACTTATTTTATGCCAAGAACCCTGGTTAGATTGCGGAAGCTCCCTTTTCTGCCCTGGACTCCTCCGAGCCCCATGACAATCTCGTTATCCCCTTTTCCTTGGGTCTCTACCATTTTCTCCCCTCCCTCCTTCCCTTCTCACCTCGTCCTATCTACTCTCCCTTCTTTCCTTTCCCTACCCCCTCCCCCCCTCGGTCCATTCGATTCCCACCAATTCAACACTGCTCTTTCACGGTGTTTGTTCTTGGTTGCTTCTCCTCCAACCTTCAAGCCCCTTTTGACTTATTTACTTAATCCAACGTTCAAGTTTTTAATACAGCGACAGCCAGAATGGGTGTCTTATCGACTCTGTTGGTCCCCATGGGACCTTACTATGAGGAGCTTATGGAGCTTGGTGGGCTTGCATTGTGTGGAATTGGGTTCATTGCTTTTATTGTGTTGTCGGTCATTCTCAATATTCTACAGCAGCTACTTTTTAAGGATCCTACGAAGCCTCCATTGGTCTTTCATTACTTCCCGTTTTTCGGAAGCACGGTGGTGTACGGGATGGATCCGTACAAGTTCTTTTCTGACTGTCAGGAGAAGGTTAGTTTTCTGGGATTCACATGCCAATTGGGGTATGAGGCTAATGTTTGCGTAGTACGGAGATACCTTTACCTTTGTCATGTTGGGAAGGAAAATGACGGCAACGTTGGGTCCTAAAGGGAACGATTTCGTATTCAACGGAAAGCTTTCGGATGTTAGCGCAGAAGACGCCTATGCACATTTGACTGTTCCTGTTTTCGGTGAGGGGGTTGTCTACGATGTTCCCAACCACGTTCTCATGGAGCAGAAGAAGGTTTGTATGCTCTCTGTGCTAACACTGGGGGTGCTGCTGACAAGTTTGTTTCTAGTTCATGAAATTCGGCCTTACCGTTGAGAATTTCCGTTCATATGTTCCCCTTATTGTTGACCAGGTTGAGGATTACATCAAGAAGTCCAAGTTCTTCAAGGGCGCAAAGGGTTCTGTTCCTCTTTCGGAGATTATTCCTGAACTCACTATCTTTACCGCCGCGCGTACACTCCAGGGTAAAGAGATTCGCGATGCTTTGGATGGCTCTTTTGCCAAATTGTACCATCACTTGGATTCCGGTTTCACCCCAATGAACTTTTTGTTCCCATGGTTCCCCTTCCCGCAAAACAAGCGCAGGGACCATGCTCAGCGCACCATGGCTCAATTCTACATGGAAAAGATTAACAAGAGGCGGGCGGACGAGAAGAATGATGAGGGACAGGAGCGCTCGGACATGATGTGGAACCTTATGAACTGTTCCTATAAAGATGGGCGTAAGGTGCCTGATAGGGAGGTTGCTCATATGATGATTGCTCTTGTAAGTTTTATCATGCACCATGACGTCTGCAGCTTTCTTACACTTTCGTTTAACTTAGCTCATGGCTGGGCAACATACTTCTATGGCAACCATCACATGGATGTTGCTTCATGTTGCCGCTCAACCAAAGCTTGTCGCTCGGATTCTGGAGGAGCAGAAGCGTGTATTTGGTGACGAACTCGCTCCTCTATCTTATGAGAAGCTGGTCCTCGAGTGCACGTTCCTTGGCCATATCATTCGCGAGACTCTCAGAATCCACCCTCCCCTTCACTCAATTCTCCGAAAGGTCAAATCTCCTATGCATGTCGGCGGGACCAACTGGATTATCCCCAAGGGTCATTACCTGCTCGCTGCCCCTGGAGTTTCTGCTATGGACCAGAAATACTTTAAGGATCCCAGCAGCTTTGACCCCAACCGCTGGGAGGGTCAGAAGACTGAAGAGGAGACTGAGAAGTTTGATTTCGGGTTCGGTCTTATCTCTAAAGGCACCGCGTCCCCCTACCTCCCATTCGGTGCTGGTCGTCATAGGTGTATTGGTGAACAGTTTGCGAACGTTCAGCTGATGACTATCATGGCGACTTTTGTTCGTAACTTTGAGATCCAGAGGCCCGGTGGTGGCAACGATGTTCCTGCTCCTGACTACTCTGTTCGTTCCCCGACTACCCCCCTTTAAGCCTCTGCGTAATTACTGACAATAGAATCAGTCTATGATCGCTCTCCCGGCTCCCCCGTCTATCATCGAATGGGTTAAGCGCGATCCTTAGTTTGACTATTAAGTTAATGGGGGACTGGGAGGGAAAAAAAACACAAACGGATCGGAAGGTGGTGGGTGTTTCCTTTTCCTTTTCCTTTTGTTAGGTTTAAACGGAAACCTAGTGTCCCTTTTCTCTATATATTTCTTTTCACGTGTATAGACTCTTTTATCGGTATTAATTGACTAGTTTCGTGATGATAATGATACTTTTTATAGAGGACGGAATATTGTGTGTTAATTTTTTTCCTTTCCTTTTCTTCTTTACCCATGTTTGGAGGGATACTAGTGGCTATGTTTGTCGTAACTTGCTTTCCTTACTAGAAGAGGGAAAACCAGGGATTGAAGTTGTTTAGAACATCAAGTAATTTAGTCAATATGGTGCGGTGTGGTGTGTTGTGATTAGAGGTGATAGTGATAGTGACAATGATCAGATAACAAAGTAAGATCAGAATGTTGGGGCACGGTAAGCCTTTTTTTTTCTGCACTGTGACTTTTGGTTTCAAATATGATACTAGAGTAAAAAAACAATTGAACACTTTTCCGTTAATCGGGGATGCCAGCTATGCAGTAATTCATCCCCTGTCACGACCTCAATCGAAAGACGACAGAGCTCAGACGACGACCGAGTAATTAATATTTACTACGCTAACAAGCTCTGATATCAAACGCCCCTCAACGATGACAACTCAACACCTCAAGAAAAAAAAACCAGCCAAGCTAACGGAGTATGATAATTGCTCATACTGTTCAAGGGTAGAGAAAGAAAAATCGCAAACAGGTATAAATAAAAATGCACATGAATATGTGATACTCCACCCTACCCCACTCTCCATTCCTTCATTGGTAGTGGCGTGTATAATACGGTGGGTGCTCTACTAATACCCAAATTCAACCCTAGGCACAACAACCGGCCCATATTTGGCGGTGCTAGAGTACACCCCCTCGCCCTGAACGATGAAATCCACCGCGAGGCTCAGGCTTCCGCCCTGCGCGCTTGGAGCACCAATGGGGCTGCCGGCGGCGGATTGCGGGTCGAAGGCGCAGAAAATGGCGTAGTTCCTCCTGCCCATTAGCTTTTTCAGTTCCCGGAATTGGCCGTTGACGTCAGTTTGGAAGATCTCTAGCATGTCCTCTTTAGTGTCTGAGGGTGCGCCGGTGCTTCGCATGCCGTTTTGGGGGACGTAAAGGGGTTTGTTGTTGTGTAGGATCTTTAGCACCACATTTGGCAGGGGGGCGTTTACTATTGCTGAGGCGATTATTTGATACCTGTGTAGGAGGTTAGTGGGGAGGGAGGAGAAGGAAGGGAGGAGGGAGGAGGGAGGAGAAAGAGGGGGGAGAAAGGAAGCGGAGTCATACATTGTTTTGTGGTCCTGAGGTTTTGTTGGGTCGTGGACCAGGCCGGCACCGCAGCAGTGGACGTCTGTTCATGTTAAGATATTGGGAGGGCCCGTGGGGGGATGAAGAGCTTACCTCCGCTCATGAATGTCATTCGTATGCCCCTACTATGCGAGATTCCTTGGAGAGTTCTGATGAGGTAAGTTCTCTCGAGATCCTGTAACGAATTGTTAACAACACCTATTACTCCCGTAATAGGAAAACGCAGCACTCCCATACCTTCGACTCGTGTGTCCAGTGATCCCTCAAATCATCCAAGAGATCGACCTCCCCAAAAACGCTAACAACAGAACTCATCAATCCACTCTTTCCAAAGGCCTTCTTCACGCTCTGAAACCCGCTCCCCACAACCTCCTTCCCACCCACAATCCCTGCCGCCGACCCCACAACCTTCCCGAGTAGATTGTACGTCCCCGTCACAGCCTTTTTTCCCGTCGCTACGGTGTTGACGACAGATTCCGCGGTATCCAGACGCGGGTAAATTACCGGCACCGAGATCATTAATATACAGTGCTGAACTGAGGGTGGGAGTGTGGCGATTCGCGGGAAAATCCCTTGGTAAGTTGGGCCGGCCATTACTTGTTGGGGATTTCGCTCTGAACGGCAGTCGATGCCGACGACAGCGATGGCGGGGCCGAGATATTTGACGAAGTGCCAGCCAGTGCCGGTTACTGTGAAGAGGTCTCGGTCGTCGGGAGAAGCGTGGAGGATGTCCAAAGTTGTGTGGTGCTGAAAGAGTAGGTACCAGTGCACGGCCACACGGCCTATGTTTTTGAACATGGACGAGAATTGCATGTATTCTGGGTATGAGCCGAATCCGTCAAATCTATATTATAAAGAGTCAGAATTACATATTACGTTACCGGAGAAGAAAAATGCTCTACATATCATGATCGTCAATCTGGCATAAATGTGGTATTTGAGCCCATGCTTCCCTCAAGTGTGGCTGGTCAAAGTGTGCCGAATAATAATGGAAATAAGCATGCGTAACTTCCTCTTCGTGTGCGGCCGTCCAAGGTGCAGCCTTCCTATTTTCTTTTCCCCTGATCTCGAGCCATTCCTATACAAATTTTTAGATTATCAGGCTATCAATGGGGTATATCGCGCAAACCTTTAGTAGGGGGATCTCCCTCCATAATCTATCTGCGTAGATCTGATCGCCCCCTGCCAATTGGGCGTGGAATCCTCCAGTCTCAATATGCTTCTGCATAACATCTTTCCACATAAACCCAACCCCTCCTAACTTTGCCCGTTCCTCAGCCTTTACACTCAATGAAAAGTCGTTACAACTGTGCGCAATAAATTTCCAATTACGCTCGGTCCTTCCAGCGACAAGGAACTCGTATCTCGTGCATCCTAGATGTGAGGTGATGGCGTAAGTCCATTTGGCTCCAATGTCCCCCATTTGGATATCGATATCATATCGATAGAAGGTCCATGTTTTGTGGGTGTATATAGGATTGGCCTTTAATTGACGAGGGTTTGGTGAGAGATCTAGGCTCTGGTGAAGATGAACAGTTGGAGGCTGAGGGTTTGCCGTGATGATCATGATCGACCCTAACCATATCCCACGTTCAATATTCATGTTTGTGTAACGCAGGTATGGCCCAAAATATTCGCCATTTGCAGGCGCGACATTGTATAGTGCTATCCCGGCCAACGGCAACTGTGGGGCAGGTGGCTGAGGTGGAAAGCTATTGTTGTGCACTAGTGGGGGAGCAGATGATGACATTCCGCTCATACCCGGATCGGCATATGCCGCCATAGGGGGAGCAAACCCAGGTGAAGCTAAGGGTGGAACGTTAGAATAGGCAGATGTCGACAATGCCGGCGATGCTACAGGAGGGGGGTTGAAAGCTGGCTCAGGAGCAGGAGGTTCCCATTGAGTTCTAGAAGTGGGAATATGGATATAGTAATACTGCCCCGAGTTTGGATCTAAATGGGCCATCCACCCCTCGGGAAGCGGGGGAGGAGGTGAAGGCCCAGCTCTGGCTGGAGGGGTGAAGTGCGGCTGCTCTTGAGTAAACGATGGATGAGGGCTCTGAGAGTGCTCTTGGGGGTGAGGTTGAGGCTGTTGCTGTTGCTGTTGCTGTTGCTGTTGCTGTTGCTGCTGCTCTTGCTGCTGCTGCTGAGGCTGGGATTGGACCGGCGGCTGAGGTGCCTGCTGGGATCCCTGAGGAGGATCATTATGGAATGCTGGGTGAACTGTATGATTATTGTGTGGAAGTTCCTGAGGAGCAGCTGCGCCGACCACCACAGTGTGTTTCTCGTTCGGATATCCTTGAGCAGTTCCATTAGAGGGGCCAGTTCCGGCATGGCTCAAACTTGCGTATGACGGTGGTGGGCTCGCGCTCACATTCATGCGCTGGAAGTCCTGTTCCAATGCCTGCTGAGCCTGTGCATTTACACTGACAGAGTTTTGGGGAGCACTGGGCTGTCCTCCGGTCTCTGTAGGGACTTCTTGTCCGCCAGTGCCCTGCCAGACGGTCGGAGGCCCGTGCGGATAAGATCCCGGAGCCTCAGTCGGGGTCCAGGGTCTCGGAGGAGCTTCCACAGGGACTTCGGCAGGAGGCTGCGCTGGAGGGGCGGATACCTGTGCCTGTGGTGGGGTACGGGATTGGCCGGTGTTACTCCGTCCGCGGGCTCCACGCCTTTGAGCAGCGACGTTGGCAGGGAAGGTTACTAGCGGCTGCTCGTCGGTAGCAGTAGCGGGGGTTTCCGGTGGTGGGGGAGATCCTCTGCGTGCCGCCGTGGTTGATGTCGACGTCATTCTGCTTGGGGGAGGCCAATACTGCTGGTGAAACTGAGGAAAGGGGTTCAGTATTGGATCGGGAGAGGGTGGGCTACCTTCACCCCCGGGATGGGGATGAGGGGTTGGAGATTCGGGACGTGAGTTCTGCCTCGGAAGACGCTGGGGGCGTCCTTCACGTTGCCTGAAGGGCGGCGGGGTAGGGTAGGCATCAGCGTGCACAACAGACACATGCCGAGTGGGCTGAGGGGTACCTGTGGACGCTGCCGACTGGGGAGTTGAGGCCCGTTCTGGGGGTGGGGCTACAGCGGAATCTTGACGGCTACGGTTGTGGCGTTCGCGATCAGGATGAGGGAGATCACCTTGTTGGAATTGCTGGTGTGGCGGTTGCTGCTGCTGCCCGGCCATTCTCTCGGCAGCCGGTCGATCGGGATAAGGCAGATTCGGTGAGCCGGACGATGGTCCTGCGGCGCTAGGGAGTGTCGGCCGCCGCTGAGTGGGGTGTGGGAAAAAGGAGTTTTGGGGGGGCGGGGAAGCTGTGCCTTGACTAATGTCAGATGGCGAGCCAACTCTCTTCTGAATACGAAGAGGTTGTACCGGCGTCCCTGCCGACAGCGAGGGGGAGTCTAGAAACAGTTCATCCCCAGTGTTCCCCCTTCGGGGACGCCCACTGGCCATTAAGGCGATGTCGAGGGGAAAATATGCCGAGAAATGATCGGGGATAGAGGACGGGGAGGGGGGACGAATGACGAAAAATGCACTCAAGCGATACGCGAAGGAAAAACTGGTGTGACGCTGGAGAAGGAGAGATGCAGATAGGAGAATACTTTATTATAAAGGGAGGATAGAGATGGAGGGTAGAGGGGGAGGGGGTAGGGGGTGGATATGGAGTAGGAGATGGTTTGTGATTTATTTATTTTTCCGGTTCCTCCCCTCTTCGAGGGGGGTAACTTGGAGGGGTGAGGGTTGTTATATCCCTCCCCTTGCGGCCCATGAGACACTTGGGATAACACAGAAGAGAGAGGAAGCGGATGACGACAACTCTGGGTTCAGGCGAGTTACACTGCGCCGCCATAGGTTATGGTAAGTAGATTGAGTGCGATTCCCCATTCTCTTTAGGTAGGTTATTCCAGTTCACTCCATTACATTGGTGGTTATTGGAGTGCTTACTCCAAGCAATTGTTTGCCGCTCAATCCAGGGGATTCAGTGATAGCATTTGGGTTATCTGCGCTGGATTACGCCCTCCCTCCCCGCAAGGGGAAAATTGTACTCGTACAGTATTGATGGTGAGGTGGCCAACGGTGAAGGACTCCCGCAAAATATCATACTCTGAACACCAGGTGGTGCCCTGAATATCTGGGCCGCACAGGGTAGACATACGCTTAGGCGAGGTATAGTACTGTAAATTAGGTTGCTAAAATGTAGGTTATGAACTTCTCGCTGGAAAGCTTCTTTGGTTGTTTCTTCTGGCCTCGTAAGGATGGTGGTGCCTGGCCAAGATTCTGGGAACCGCCACCACACCGCTATCTTGCCTCCGCCAAACCAGCGACCGACGACCAGCGCCTCTCTAACCGCCGGGCGTCCTCACCATCTGGCCACGGCTGCTGTTGTTCCTTGTTGGTAATTCTTGGCTCCAGGGTCTATTCCCGTACTTTGCCATACAGCCAGCCAAGGTCCCAGCAAGTACAAGTACCTGCGCTTGCGAGAACGGAAGCTTCTTGTATCAGTGCTTCCATTACCCTAACAACCTGAATAGTCGGACCATGTGCGATGCAGTCCGAAATTTCCTCCTCTGGAGAAAGGGCGAAAAACACACCAAAAATCTGCCCCCCCGAGACAAAAAAATGAAAGAAAAAAACGCAAGACCATACTAAGAGAGGCAACTCCAATGCCCTAGTACAAGGTCCGATTACTCGAGTTCTTACGGTATTGCCTTTGCTTGACGGCGTGGTGGACCTAGTGTTGTGCTCGAGGGCCGTAGTCTAGGATTGTGAGAATGGACTATCGGATCCAACAAAGAATGCTGATACAAATATCATGTGAAGGTTAGAACGGGAGAATTAACCTGCTCCGTAACCTAAATTCACTCTTACGGCGACCCCTGAATACCGGTATGCAAATTCGACCGAGATCATGAACCGGAGAACACTTCCCCCAGTCCAGCCATTTAACCCACCCCAAGCCTCGATGCCGAGAGCAACCGCTCCCGCCGCTGTCTCTTGGGATGCCTGTCGCGTGCTCTGGGAGCTTGGCTATAGCACTCCACTTGGAGCTTTTGGCTAGCGGCGCATATTGTGAGATTTTCTCTACCGATATCACAGCCATGCTGCCCGTATACAACACTCTCAGATTTGCTCCATGCGTTTCGGCGCGGGCACAGCAACAGGAAAAGAGCTAAATTCACGAAGGACAACCTGAGGTCCCGCAGTATATGGTATCGCAGACAGGGTACTCAAACACTGTATCCCCCATTTCCAAGCCACAACCCACCGGCGTAGTAGTTTATAAGATTTGCGGCGTGCTCGTCTTGAAAAGTTGAACCTATTATCATAGCGGCCGCAACCTACCTGTGACCGTAAAAACCGGAATAGTTAGACCTCAGGCTAGACGTCGGAGCTGCCTCTCCTGGGGGGACCTTTATCAGTCTTAGAGGAGGGCTGAGGGAGAGTTTCTTGTTGTGTTTTTCCCCTTAATCAAAATGGGAGACTAGTTTTTACAGTACTCGAGTATTGCAGGCTGCAGATCATAGTGCACTGTTACTCGAGTGCTAACTAGTTCCATTTATTTCTCCTATTTTCCTACTGCTGTACCGGTATCCTTTGGGCTGTCTGAGACAATCGAATTGGTCGCCGGACGCACCAAGCCTGTCCTGGATCAATTGGAGCTTTTTGATTTGCTGAGAATATTATGCCCATCAATAATGCCGAGTAATTTGGGCACGGAAAGGAAGGAAGTTCCTCTGGCTGTCGCCAAATCTGGTCTTAGCGTGCCAAGAGACGAATTTGACGTCCGAGGGGCTTCCAGGGATAAGCGAATGCCAAGGGGTCTGGGCCGTGGCTGGGTCTCCCCTTGCTTTGACATGGTTTGCCTACGGTAGTACTCGTACTCCCAATTGCCTGACGTTTGTAGGAACGACTGCTATTGCATACCACCAAAATCCTGAGGCTCCGGCCGATTCCTTGCCCGTATGCAATAGCAGTCGTTTTTACAAACGTCAGGCAATTAGGAGTAGACTATCCTTAACCTACCGGTATAGCACTGTCGCGAAATGCTTGAAGAAGGGAATAAAACCTTGTCCTTAACCCCCTGCTTTGAGGGTGGGAAATAGAATTTATGCTTCACACCGGGGGAGAAATCCACCTTAGCCATTGCAGAGTGCGACCATCAACTGGCTAAGAAAAAGAAGTGCCTTCCTGCCGATAAATTCCTTGGAGGCACATTGTGTACCTTGAAAGGGGAAGAGTGGCGTATTCGAGAAGGAGCGAGCACGGAATGGTGGGACATGGCTGGTTGAATACCAGGATAGGCGGGAGCTTTTCTAGGTCACACAGAGCGCGAGCACTGTGGGAAATGTCGCACAGCCCGGAAAGCTTGACTTGTCTCCGACGCTTGTACCCTAACAGGAAATAGGGCAGAAAAACAAAACAAAACCCCCTCCTGCCTTTTTCCTTCTCAGCCTCAAAGGAGTTTATTGGGATGCGCCATGTCACAAAATGGTTCCTCCCCCCTTTATTCAGCTGGCCTGTCTCCTGATGTTTGCTCATACTTAATCCTGCTTCTCCCCTTCCATCATTATCTGTCTGTGAATATCTGCACTTTCCGGGTCGAAAACCGGTTCTCACGATGCTACCCCCTCAGTACCCACAACCTATGCAACCTACACAGTCTCTGCAGCCCATGCAACCTGTGCAGCCCATACAACCTATGCAGCCCATGCAACCTATGCAGCCCATGCAGCCCATGCAACCCATGCAACCCATGCCATATCAACCTCCCCCGGCGAAGCCAGGTAAGGGAAAGAAGCAGCAGCAGCAGCAATTCCCAAAATATAAAGACGAGAAGAAAACTGGCACTGCAAAGAGGTTTTTGGGGGATACGCTTGCCGGGAGGTTTGTCCGATCAGCGGTCCAGACGGCTTCTAGCACTTGGAAGCTACCCGAGTCTTTGTCCCCATGGGGTGACAATAATAGGTTTGTTTGCCATGCTCCCAAGTGGTGGGTAAAGCCAACTGGTTCATCCTTTCTTTAGTTTGACGCTGCCGAACGTGAGATATCGTGATGCTGTGCTATTTACAACGTAAGTTAGAGGGCCTCGGAATGGGCAATGGTGACAATTGCTGACCATATTCGGTCTAGCTTTGCATTTGCCGGAGGGCCCCTGCTCGAAGCGGGAGGAGACGCTCTTGGAGGGGTAATTGGTTGTGATACCTTTGCTGCGGAAATCATAAACCCGGTCGTGGACTTCTTCGTCTACAACACAGTAGCAAAATACGCTCTGTTTCAAATCATTGAGCAAGCAATCGACAAAGGTCGCAAAATTTCCCCCTCCCCTAATATCTCTGCGGCGCTAATCCATGCAATAGGTCTACTGGAACACATCCTCCCCGAAGAAGAAAAAATGCTGCGTACAACTAGCATGAGAACGCTTCAATGCGTCGTGAAGCACAAGCTAATGGACGTTGATGCTGACCTCCGTCTGGCCAGGGTAGTACCCTCTCAAAGCCCCTTATCCTGCGAAAAAGGCTGGTTCTGCCCCTACCTCTTTGCTAGTTCCCGTACGCCTATAATCCCACGCTCGCAAGACTTCACCATCGCGCAATGCTTTGGCCCATTCTTAGCGGGTGACTACCAGTTGGCACACAAACTCCTTTCCGAGTCCGCTGCAGTGCTCTCCCTTTGCAACCCCGACCCCACTGTTAACATCGGCGTCAACCGTGTACTCGTAACGTTCATCGGGATCACGCCATACAGAGGTGGTATGTGGTCTTCCTCACGAAGACCTGGTGCTGCACTTATGAATTTTCACTTGCTGAATGGGTGTCCTTCAATGGTTATCCCGGTGAATAATATGGCGCCGATTGTGGCATGGAGCCCGACTACGTTGGCCAGTATAAAGAATCCGGAGTTCAATCCGGAGTGGTGGCATGGGCAGATATGCGACTTTTTAGATTCAATTATCAGTATCAAAGACTGTGCACCGGGAATCAGGGCCAATTACGAGCCGGCCTTGGGCAGGGCGGCAAGTATGGTCGTCAATGGAGCGTTAGGATTGAGGAATGTGCAACCGGGGATTCTGAAGGGACTTGACCCCGAGAGGGCGGGGTGAGTCAACATTGCCATTTACGTCTATGAATTGTTGCTAACTTTTAGGGACAGAATTGCGGTTTTTAGGTATTAGGTTTTTTGATTGCATAGTTTTTTTTTGTTAGGAATGGGGAGTTTAGGTAATAAAATTGCATGGCGAATGGTTTACGCTCCAGACTTGTTAGCGGGGAAGATATCTACATCCCCTGTTGAAGAAAAACCGAATGTCCGGTCCAAGTTGGAGGAATTATTCTGTCGAGTGATATCCTATGACTAAACTAATTTGCTTTGAAACTACCAGAGCTGAGCGGTTTAAGCCCCGATAGCCTGATCAGGCATTGCCTCTGAGGGCGTCATAGCATAGATTTACAATTTGCAACTATCGTACTATCATCCTTAGCAAGGCTCGCTGATCTAAAGCCCTTTGACGCTACCATTGTACTTGTTAAGGGCCATAAGTAACCAGAAATGGAGGGGGGATCATTTGTATGGGCACACGGACACGCACAGATGTTTTGCCATATATTTCTTTAATCTCTGATTTCGGGTACTTATGGCCTGGGACAAGTAGCAGGATCCTAGCACGCTTACCCCTCCAAAAACCCCTTCACGCCCTAAACCAAAGTCGTAGACTATTCGCCTATACTCGAGTAGCTATTGTGCGGCACAGCACAGTGCAGAGCTTCATCGTTACGGAGGCTCACGAGAGAAAAATACCGGGGTAGGGTGACTCACCCTGGGTCTAGGCGGGAATGTCTATCTGCCGCTCGCTCTGTAGAATGATTGGCCGGAACGCTAGTTGAGCGCAGCTATCATACATACCATTCCCCCCAGACCCAGAATCCAGGCCCAGCAAAAGCCACCGAGGTCACTAGGGCCTGCTATGATATGGCATTGTTAACAAAATATCATACCATACCTCGAGTCTAGCTTTCCGATCTGATTAACTGGTTACCCGTAGTACAATGTAGTCATTTGCCGCAGTTTTTACGATAATTATTATGCTGATGGTAGGGCTACCACTCCTGCCGTGCACATATAATTCTCCCGGACGTTAATTTGTACGTGTGTGGCATTTATTTTCCTTCTCCAATTCGTGGATGTAGGGATAATTGGTATTGGGAGTTATGAAGTTTATTTAGGATATCTGTGATGGGAGGGGTTGTGTGGGAGGTATGATAGTGAGTGATCCTGGGTTCGGCTTTTGTAATGTGTTGATGTTCTCCTATCCTATTCTCTTCTATCGAATCCTACGCAGGGAGTGGAATGCGCCAACTCGTTGTAACGTCTCGTTGATGCTTTCTTCTCATTTTGCTAGCTGGGTTCGGTGAGACCTCGAGCGCCGCCCGCCTATCCATCCGTCGTCTACGACTTCCGAAGGAGCACAACCTGGCGGGGGAAAGAAGGAACTCGGTATATGTATCGATGCCAGCATACCGTCAGTGCCCAACCCTGTCTTTGGACGAGCCGGGCCAAGAGAGAGGGGTACCCCTATCGGGAAATGTGCTGTACAAATAGCCACCGTGGGGTGCGTACTTTGGGGGCTACGGGTGTGAATTACCGCGCTGGGCTGGGCTTCAAACGTGGAGGCTGGTATATATACTGGTACGAGCGGTGGGTGTTTTACTGATTTTCGGGGAGAGCGGGGAGGAGAGGAGAGGGGGTGCGTGGGTTGGCAGATTGGAAGTGTTTATCGCTGGTTGTTGGATGGACGGTAGGATCTCTCGCTCTCTAGGCGTAGTTGAAAATGTGATAGGGGTGATGGAGGGGGGGGGGGGGTATTTTCGAGTACTCATACTCTGATTTGGCTACTCGTTCTAAAAGCCGTCGTACCATAGTGTATGTTGGAAATAGAGGCACTTGGTATGGGAAGTGCCCACATACTGAGGGCGTAGTAGTAGTCCGCGTATGCGATGGTCGAGGGACACCCATGCTATAATAGGTTTTCTGCTACCTATTTTTTCTTCCTTCTCGTCTCTCCTTGTCCCATCCCTTTCTTCCTGTTTTTAACTTCCCTTTCTACACACTCAACTCAACCAATCATGAACTCCTTCACTGCTGAATACAAGTCCTGTGTCCTCACTTGAGCCGCTCCACCCCGCTGCGTAAACCCCCATCGCCGATCATTACCCCCGCGTCGACAATTTTCAGCAGTGTACATGACAGAAAGTGTGAATGAATGAACGAGTGCGATGCAAACATCACACGGCGGCTTCCCTCCCGGAAAAGAGAGAACATCCCCGTTTTTTTTATACAAGTGATCCCGTCTAGAAATGGAGTGCAACTACAGCAGGGAACTACTGAATTCTAGCTGGGGCTTGCTAAGTTAGTCAATCTTAGATCTAGTTGATCAGCTTTCTCCAATGGATGTGGAAGAACTATGTGGGGGGGTCAAGATAATAGCGAGATGAAATTGTGTATTCCTAGGTAATTCGGGTTCCCTCTCGTCCTGTCATGCCTGTGTCTGTGACCTCTGGGGGTACTTTAGAGGGCAGCGGTAAAAGCCAGCGCACGAGTGTAGGGGAATATTAGTCCAGGTCCCCGTGGCGGTTGCTCCCTGGCAGAGGTAGTAATTAGCGCGTTAACACCTTCCCTCCCCTTTTCTAGAAATACAGCTTCTTTCACAAATCGGGGAATAGTTCAGCTATAGATTGCCATAGCTAACTTATACTCGAGTACGTATCAATCCCCTCGCGCCTCCGGCTAGCTACTAGATAGAACCGTGCCGGGCCGTGGATCCCTGATCCACCTCCTCCGACCTGTACACTAACATCTCCAGTGTGGGAATTGGGGGACACCCTTTGCGATTCCTCGATACATTCTCGTAGCAGTTGGGGGGAAGCTGTGTTACTGATGTATACCGTATGCTTTTGCCCACCGCGCCAAGGTATTTGCCCCCGATCTGACGGGGCGTACTTCTAGGTGCTGGTCGCTCAGCTGTGCTAATGGGGCTTCTCCCCGGGAGTGTTGTGGTCTCTGGATACCTGCTACTGCATATCTTCTTGGTGGTCTCCCTAGTGGCATATTTCGTGCTATCGAATTGGTTGCGGGATGAGTGGGGTAATGAGCTGATGAGCGACATGGAAAGCTTGTGTTTTAGGCTTCCCCTACAGTACCATCTGTACTAATTGCGATAGCGGGGGTGGGTTGTGTTTATCCGCTAAGTATGTTATCGTAGTGTTCATAAAGCCGCATTGTTTGTGGTGACTAGTCTCCAATCTAGGATACGGTCCTTATATAGTTAACGGTCGCTGTGCTATCTTACACCACTTATGCTCTATGCAAACGAAGTTCGATATATAATTTGTCTAATGTGTAGGGAAGAGGAGAGAAAAGGAGGAAAATGAGGAAAATGAGGAAAATGAGGAAAATGAGGAAAATGAGGAAAATATTTTTTTTAAAAAAACGACACAGGCAAGAATTTATAGCTAGAGAAATACGGAATGATAGGGTGAAGGCTGCAAGCTATAAACTGGGACTTCTCGCAGCAATAGAACTCCTTCCCCCACAAAAGTCTACCAAACTTCATGAATAAAAACTCATAAATACTCACTCGACTGTGTTAGATAATAGCTGAGAATTTTTAGGTGGGTGCGGTGAGATATGCGCATTCCCATCTCATGGGATCTCCCCCATCTGCAAAGAGTCGTGTCTAAGGGCAATGGTCAAAGGCGATATGCGAGAAAGGGAAGGGGTGATGGTTATTTGCATGAGGTGGTGCCTCGTAGGCCTTAAATGGTACTGGGGGCTACCGCTTTGTGAGATTGTAGCAGCGCTACCACCCGCCCATGGCCATCCTTGGTAGCGTAGTAGAGCGGCGTTCGGCCGCCATTGTCTGGCCTGTCGGCGTTGACCTCTTCCCGTCCAAGTAATATTTTCACCACACCCTCGCGTCCAGACTCAGCGGCCCACGAGAGCGGTGTTCGGCCAGTCCAATTTGGCTTGTCGGCGTTGACCCCTTCCCGTCCGAGTAGTATTTTCACGACTCCCTCTTGCCCACGCCAAGCGGCATACGAGAGCGGGGTTCGGCCAAGAATGTTTGGCTTGTCGGCGTTGACTTTTTCCTGTCCGAGTAGAAGTTTCACCAGTCCCTCATATCCGTGCCAAGCGGCATACGAGAGCGGTGTTTGGCCACCCCGATCTGGCTCGTCAGCGTTGACTTCTTCCCGTTCGAGTAGTATTTTCGCCACTCCCTCATGTCCATACTGAGCGGCATACAAGAGGGGTGTTCGGCTACCCCCATCAGGCCTGTCAGCGTTGACTTCTTCCCGTTCGAGTAGTATTTCTACTACTCCCTCATGTCCAGAGCTAGCGGCCCACGAGAGCGGTGTTCGGCCTTCCCTATCTGGCTTATCGGCATTGACCGCTTCCCGCCCAAGGAGTATTTTCACCACTTCCTCATGTCCAGAGCTAGCGGCCCACGGGAGCGGTGTTCGATCTTCCCTATCTGGCTTGTCGGGATTAACCCCTCCCAGCTCGAGTAGAATTTTCACCACTCCCTCATGTCCACCACAAGCAGCCCATGAAAGTGGTGTACGACCAGAAAAATCTTCCTCGTCGATTCCATAACATCCCACCTCTACCAGAGCAGCTACAACCTCAACAATTCCGAAGAATGATGCGCAGTGTAGTCCACTGAACGGAGACCAAAATTCAAACCGCCAAGAAGGGAATTTTTTTGCTTGCGCTAAAAGTAATTCGGTTGATATCTGGCTATAATGCCCCTTCAATAGCTCCAGGGCAAGCGATCTCGCGCAGTCCGAGAGCTCTTTTTTCGCATGGGTCCCCCAGTATACCGAACAATACTCAAGAAAGGGTGTGTTCTCCGTAGCAGCCGAAGGAGCGGTTGAAAGGGCTTTGATCTGTTGGGAATTCAGATACGTCAAGCAGATTTCTGCCATTGCCGAGTGAGGTCTAGTGAATATATCTGGATGAGCAGAAAAATACTCCTGGAGAGTAAAGTGGGCCAATCGCACAGTTGATGCTTCCTTATCCACAGTAATAAGCCCTTGACAGCTGCCAACCAATGTCGATATCGAAGGGATGTTGCCAGCACTGAAGTTCGTGGAGCCTAGCTCGACTGATAGGGCGTGGCAGAGTTCATCCGCCTTCAATGACCGTTCTGCATGACTAACCCACATCAATGCTGCCATCCCGAGTCTCGATTTATCCCCATTTTGCGCCTTTATCCGTTCTATCGTCCCACCATAAACATCTCCTAACTCCAATCCGTCTATCATTTTACCGAGCCTTTCTCGTCTCCGATGGATTGTTGATTCATGTAAGATTGCATCCATATTTAATGAAACTAGTAGAAACCTAGATGAATATCTATTAGCAAATAGTGTAGGAAATATTCCTAGATCCTTGGGCCTACATACATTTCCGACACATTTTTGGGAATCTTCTCCATAATGTCTGCTGCTAGACTCTCGTCGCATCTGGGGTCTCGTCCTCATCCAGTCTAACACGGAGGTATCCGAGAATATCGTCTCTAGCAGGGCCTACGGACACACTTACCACTCGTGCAGCAAGACGCTTTTCAACTTCAGCGTGAACATGGGGTCTTCCAATGATGAATATCCGTGTGTGCGGGGACTTCTCGAGGATTTGTTTCAGAGAATCAAGGAGTTTGACCCGATGCACTGGCGCACATTCGTCTAGGGCGTCAATGCATACAAATGTGCCTAGTGAGGTTGTGATTGTCTGCAGCATCTTCAGTAGATCCGGAAGTCGCGGTCCTCGTCCACCAATGGCCATTTTCTGCTCTTGAAAGGCCCGTGATATCTCCTCTGGAACATTTGCCATCCCCCCAACAATCTGTTTCAGCAAGGAGCCCAGAACATTGGTCACGGAGTGCTCCTTTCGCGCGGCGAAGTCAAAGTAAAAGCACGTGACGGCCGTGTTTTGCCCCTTTGCCTGATCGCACAACCTATCCACTACCAGCGAGCTGATACCGTGGCTTGTTAGTACTAATTCTCTTCCCACTCCCACCTGAGGGATAATTCTTGTTACCAAATAAATGTCTTCCCGGCCCCTGGAGCTCCATAGCAAAACAGGACTCCGTTATCACCTTCACCTTCACCACGGCAGTCGTGCCAGGTTCTGAATTCTTCAGTCTGCATGAGCCATTCCCCCACACTGTCGACGCGGCGCTCTTGGATGTCCCGGTGGCGTAACTTGGGCTCTAAGTTAGGGGTGATAACCAGGCTAGGAGTTGAGACCGATCATCGGCAAACGTGCAGTTATTCCACACATTATTGTTATTATTAAAAGAGTTTGAATTATTCGAGAAGTTGGCGCTATTACTGGCGGTATGTTGAGACATCTTTTGGCTTTTGCTGGGCACACTTTTGTAGAGGAGGAGGGGGGTTATTGATTATGGTCGGCTGGGGATATTTCCTGGAAGTTGAAGATGAGCGGGGCCTTCCTGAGGAAAAGAGGGGGCCTCTTGGCGGAAAACCCTCCTTGTAGGTATGATACCGGACCGCTTGGTAGTGCCGAAGAGGTTCTACGACAATCCACAAAAGCCCCACAGAACTGGCAGCGCAAGCCAAACTAGATCTATCCCGTAGTCCGTCGGGTGGAGCGCCCAACGGATCTGGGTAAGAAAATAACGGGATCTGGAAAGGATCCTTCCTTAATTATCATACAAACAACGATTATTTGATAGGACGCCCCTACGTAGCATCAAATTTAACAGAATGACCTTGCGAAAGAAAGTTTTGACAGAATACACCGTGCTAATTTTTTCCCTTCATCAGTGTTCACCCCCTCCCAATACAAGCGCAGCGGATAGTGGAAGCTTTTAGGAAGTTAGAAAATTTGCCAAATGATTAGCTAAGGGCCCGTTTACCTATACGGCCGTCTAGCAACCAGAGACGGTGCCGACCATTAAGGAAGGCTAGACTGTGGGAGGTGTGTAGGGTGAATGGATGGGTGTTTACCTAAATGTACCGTCTAGTATAGTTTAGTGTGAAAATTTTGATTAAGCGACAGAGGTGTGCAACCATGTAGCTTCAACTCTCAATAGTGCTCAGCAACCGAGATATTGGACTGACCAAGAACGCCTCCTCACAAATGGAAGATAGGAATTTTGTCTCTGAACTCACCCTGGGTTATGAGAGAATGGATTGCTGATTGAGCAAAAAAATTAGAGTTGATTGGTTGCTATTCTTATGATTGGGTGCATGATATAGCAACTATTCTGCTAACGCCCATTCGCTCCTTTTCCAGAAATACTGCCTCTTTATAACGTAAGGAATAATTTAGCGGCAGATTGCTATAGGATAGCTAACTCATGCCTATCAATCCCCTCACACCTCCAATTCGCTACCAGATGGAACCGCACGGCGCGGTGGATTCCTTGATCCCCTCCTCAACCCATACGAGGGCATCCCAAGTATGGGAGTTGGAAGACTCCCTCCTGTGATCCCTCGATACGTCCTCATGGCGAACGGGAAGGAGCTGTGTTACTGAAATGTAGGCTTTTAGCATACCTCCCCGAGGTGTTTGCCGATCTGGTGGGGCGTACTGCTAGATGCCGGTCATTCGGTGGTGCTAATGGGGCTTCCGCCTGGTCTTGTGGTCTCTGGATACCGTACCTGCCGCAGCATATCCTCTTGGCGATTTCTCTGGTGGTATGTTTCATGCTATAAAATTCATCGCTGGACGAGTGGGGGTAATGATCGTGAGTAACATGGAAAACCTGTGTTCTAGGCTTCTCCCACCATCTGTGCTAGTATCTGTAGCGGAGGTGGCTGGCATCTATCCGCGAAGCATGTTATCGTAGTATTCGTAAAGACGCACCATTTATGGTAACTAGTATCTTGCCTGAGATACGGCCCTTACGTGGTTGGCGATACCCTCAACAAGCCTTTTTCCGTCTTATACCGCTTATCCCCTCTCTAAATAACACTCTATATACAATTTATCTATCGAGGAGGGAAGAGGGGAGGAAAGGAAGAAAGGAGGAAAAAACTGCTCAAGAAAAAAAGGCAGGCAACAGTTTTTTACAGCGAGAGAAATATTAAATGGGAGCATGAAAACTGGAAGCTATAGGCTAGAGCTTCTCGCAAAATAGAACTCCTTCCCCCACGAACCACAGCCTGCCGAACTTAGAAATCCATGAATGCTCACTCGACTGTGTCAGAATCGCTGGGAAGGTTTAGATGGGGTGATGACATATATGCATCCCCACCTTATGGGATTTCTGCCATATACAAAGGGTGGTGTCCGGGGGCAATAGCCAAAAGTAACATGAGAGAAAGGGAAGGGGTAATGGTCATTTGAATGAGGTGGTGTCTCGTAGGCCTTAAATGGTACTGGGGGCCACCGCTTTGCGAGACTGGAGTAGCGCTATCACCCTCTCACGGCCGCGTATAGTAGCGTAGTAGAGTGGTGTTAGGCCAAATTTATCTGGCTTGTTGGCGTTAACCTCTTCCTGCCCAAGTAGTATTTTCGCCGTTCCCTCATGTCCAAACTGAGCGGCATAGGAGAGCGGTGTTCGGCCACCCCAATCTACCTTGTCAGCGCTGACTTCTTCCCGTCCGAGTAGAATTTTTACCACTGCCTCATTTCCAAAGGAAGCAGCAAACGAGAGTGGTGTTAGGCCAAGACTATTTGGCTTGTCGGGGTTGACCTCTTCCCGTCCGAGTAGTATTCTCACCACTCCCTCATTTCCGGAGCTAGCGGCATACGAGAGCGGTGTTCGGCCACGATTGTCTGGGTTATCGGCGTTGACCTCTTCTCGTTTGAGTAGTATTCTCACTACTCCCTCATGCATACCCCAAGCGGCATATGAGAGCGGTGTTTGGCCGTCATTATCTGGCCTGTCGGCGCCGACCCCTCCCCATCCGAGTAGTATTTTCACCACTCCCTCATGCCCACTCCAAGCGGCATACGAGAGCGGTGTTTGGCCACTCTTATCTGGCTTGTCGGGATTAACCCCTCCCAGCTCGAGTAGAATTTTCACCACCCCCTCATGTCCACCACAAGCAGCCCATGAAAGTGGTGTACAGCCAGAAAAATCTTCTTCGTCGATACCATAACACCCCACCTCTATCAGAGCAGCTACAATCTCAACAATTCCAAAGAATGATGCGCAGTGCAGTCCACTGAACGGAGACCATGTATCAAACCGCCAAAGATGGAAATTCCTTGTCTGCGCTAAAAGTAATTTGGTCGATATCTGACTGTAATCCCCCTTCAACAACTCCAGTGCAAACGATCTCGCGGAGTCCGAGAGCTCCTTTTTCGCATGGGCCCCCCAGTGAACCGAGCAATACTCTAAAAAGGATGCGTTCTCCATACCAAGCGAAGGAGCGGTCAAAAGGGCTTTGACTTGTTGGGAATTCAGATAGGTTAAGCAGATTTCTGCCATTGCCGAGTGAGGTCTACTGAATATATTCGGATGAGCGGAAAGATACTCCTGGAGAGTAAAGTGGATCAATCGCACAGTTGATGCTTCCTTATCCACAGCGATAAGCCCTTGACAGCTGCTAACTAATGTCGACATCGAAGGGATGTTGCGAGCACTGAAGTTCGTGGAGCCTAGCTCGACCGCTAGGGCGTGGCAGAGTTCATCTGCATCCAACGGCCGTTCTGCATGACTGACCCACATCAATGCTGCCATCCCGAGTCTCGATTTATCCCCACTTTGCGCCTTTATTCGTTCTATCGTCCCACTGTAAACATCTCCTAACTCTAATCCGTCTATCATCTTACTGAGCCTTTCTCGTCTCCGGTGGATTGTTGATTCATGTAAGATTGCATCCATATTTAATGAAACTAGTAGAAATCTAGGTGCATATTTATTAGCAAATGGCACAGGGAAACATTCACGGTATCCTTGGGCCTACATACATTTCCGACACATTTTTGGGAATCTTCTCCATAATGTCTGCTGCTAAACTCTCATCCATCGCATCTGGAGTTTCGTCCTCGTCCAATCTAACGCGGAGGTATCCGATGATATCGTTTCTGGCAGGGCCCACCGACACACTTATCACTCGTGCAGCAAGGCGCTTTTCAACCTCAGCCTGAACATGAGGTCTTCCAATGATGAATATCCGTGTGTGCGGGGACTTCTCGAGGATTTGTTTCAGAGAATCAAGGAGTTTGACCCGATGCACTGCCGCACATTCGTCTAGGGCGTCAATGCATACAAATGTGCGTAGTGAGGTTGTGATTGTCTGTAGCATCTTCACGATATCAGGAAGTCGCGGTCCCCGTCCACCAATGGCCATTTTCTGCTCTTGAAAGGCCCGCGATATTTCCTCTGGAACATTTGCCATCCCGCCAACAATCTGTTTCAGCAAGGAGCCCAGCATATTGGTTACAGACTGCTCCTTTCGCGCTGCAAAGTCAAAGTAAAAACATGTGACGGCAGTGTTTTGCCCCCCCGCCCGATCGCACAACCTATCCACTACCAGTGAACTGAAATAGTAGCTTGTTAGCACTAATTATCTTTCCACCCTGCCCCGAAACTTATCCTTGTTACCTGATAAATGTCTTCCCGACCCCTGGAGCCCCATAGCAAAACAGGACTCCTTTATCACCTTCACCTTCACGGCAGTCACTCCAGCATCTAAATTCTTCTGTTTGCATGAGCCATTCCCCCACATTGTCGACGCGGTGCTCTTGAATATCTCGGTGGCGTATCTTGGGCTCTAGGGGTGATAACCAGGCTAGGAGTTGAGATCGATCATCGGCAAACGTGCAATTATTCCACACATAATTATTCAAAGAGTTTGTGTTATTGGAGAATTTGGTGCTATTACTGGCGGTATGTTGAGACATCTTTTGGTTTTTGTTGGGCACACTTTTGTAGAGGAGTTATTGATTATGGTCGGTTGATATTTTCTAGAAGTTAAGACGAGCGGGGCCTTGTTGAGGAAAAGCGGGGGTCTCTTGGCGGAAAACCCTCCTTGTAGATATGATACCGGACCGCTTGGTAGTGCCGAAGAGGTTCTATGCGACAATCCACAAAAGCCCCACAGAACTGGCAGCGTAAGCCAAACTAGATCTATCCCGTACTCGCAGCCCGTCGGGTGGAGCGCCGAAAGGGATCTGGGTAAGAAAATAACGGGATCTGGAAACGATCCTTCCTTAATTATCATACAAACAACGGCTATTTGATAGGACTACGTAGCATCAAATTTAACAGAATGACCTTGCGAAAAAAAGTTTGACAGAATACACCGTGCTAATTTTTTTCCCTTCATCAGTGTTTACCCCCTCCCAATATAGGCGCAGCAGGTGGTGGGAGTCTTTGCGAAGTCAGAAAATGTGCCAAAACGATAGGTCTAGTGACAAGGCAGCAACAAGACTGTTGGAGGATGGGGTGATGGCCGAGAGAGTTTGGAGCCTTCTATTCATAGCATTCGATGTGCCCATAAGCAAGTGCAAAGGTCTTGTCCCTCTGAGAATTGTCAATAACGGGTGGTGAGGTGGTGTATGTAAGATTATAACCTCAAGTTCCCTTGCCCCGGCACGCAAAGCCAAACACCGCTAACTACAATCAGTTGGAAGAGAAACAAAGGGTGTGATTGAGAATTTGGGAGTGGAAGAAAAAAGCCTGTTGTCGATAAGAGTGGTAGATCGAAGGAGATGGCCGGGTCAAGGCGGCTATCACAGTGCATAGGAACTACCGTATGTAATAGGGTCTGCACCTTCTTTCCCCCTCTTACATGAAATATCTCGGCCTACAGGGGCATTCCACCGGGTTCTCTTTCACAAGGGAATTCTGTCAAATTCGGTGTTATGCAGGGGCATCCTGTCAAATAGCCGGTATTTTATAGCTATATCCAGGGAAGGTATCTTTGAAAACCTCATATACTCCAATTCGGCAGCCGGCTCTGAGAAGCGTCGCACTTACTGACTGACAAAGTATATGACAGAATGTGTGAGTGACTGCGAGCGAGGCAAGCACCGCACAATAGTTTTCCCAGGTATGATAACTTGCTTTCGCTCCCGAAGTGTCGTGCATGCATGATGTGCCCTCTAGCGCTATTTCACATCGCAGCGGTAAAGCTAGCGCACGAGGGCTAGGGAAGGGTTGTCAAGGTCCCGCAGCGATTACTCTACTCGAGTACGATGTCGGCCGCAACTATTCTGCTAACGCCCATTCGCTCCTTTTCCAGAAATACTGCCTCTTTATAACGTAAGGAATAATTTAGCGGCAGATTGCTATAGGATAGCTAACTCATGCCTATCAATCCCCTCACACCTCCAATTCGCTACGAGATGGAACCGTACGGCGCGGTGGATTCCTTGATCTCCCCTCAACCCATACGAGGGCATCCCAAGTATGGGAGTTGGAAGACTCCCTCCTGTGATCCCTCGATACGTCCTCATGGCGAACGGGAAGGAGCTGTGTTACTGCAATGTAGGCTTTTGGCATACCTCCCCGAGGTGTTTGCCGAGCTGGTGGGGCGTACTGCTAGATGTTGGTCATTCGGTGGTGCTAATGGGGCTTCCGCCTGGGGTCTTGTGGTCTCTGGATACTGCACCTGCTATAGCATATCCGCTTGGCGGTTTCTCTGCTGGTGTGTTTCGTGCTATCAAATTCGTCGCGAGACGAGTGGGGGTAGTGAGCTAGTGCGTGAAGTGGAGAGCCTGTGTTCTAGGCTTCCCCCACCATCTGCACTAATGTCTGTATGTAGCTGGGATGGCTGGCATCTATCCGCTAAGCATGTCATCGTAGTATTCGTAAAGCCACATCATTTATGGTAACTAGTCTCTTACATGAGATACGGTCCTTATATTGTTAACAGTCGCCCCAAGAAGGCTTGTGCTATCTCACACCACTTATCCTCTACCTAAACAAAGCTCTATATATAATTTATCTATCGTGCAAGGAAGAGGGTAGAAAAAGAGCAAAAAGAGAAAAAATGCGCGGGAAAAAGAAGAAACAGGCAAGGATTTACAGCGCGAGAAATATTAAATGGGAAGATGAAAACTGCAAGCTATAGGCTTGAACTTCTCGCAAAAAGATAGAACTCCTTCCCCCACGAACTAAAATCTACTGAGCTTTGTAAACAGAAACTCATAAATACTCGACTGTGTCAGATAATCGCTGAGGAGGTCAGGTGGGTGTGGTGACATGTGCATCCCTATCCCATGAGATTCCCCCCATCTATAAAGAGTCGTGTCCAGGGGCAATGGCCAAAAGTATCATGCGAGAAGAGGGAGGGGTAATGGTCATTTGAATGAGGTGGTGTCTCTTAGGCCTTAAATCGTACTAGGGGCTACAGCTTTGCGAGACTGTAGCAGCGCTACCACCCTCTTATGGCCACGCTCAGAAGCGAAGTAGAGCGGCGTTCGGCCGAACTTATCTAGCTTGTCGGCGTTGACGTCTTCCCGGCTGAGCAGTATCCTCACCACTCCCTCATGCCCATTCCAAGCGGCATAAGAGAGCGGTGTTCGGCAGTCATTATCTGGCTTGTCGGCGTTGACCTCTCCCCATCCGAGTAGGGTCCTCACCACTGCCCCATGTCCATTCCAAGCGGCATAGGAGAGCGGTGTTTGGCCGTAATTATCTGGCTTGTCGGCGTTGACCTCTCCCCATCCGAGTAACATCCTCACCACCCTCTCATGCCCATCCCAAGCGGCATACGAGAGCGGCGTTCGGCCGAATTTATCTGGCTTGTCGGCGTTGACCTCTTCCCGTCTAAGTAGTATTCTCACCACTCCCTCATACCCACTCCAAGCGGCATATAGGAGCGGTGTTTGGCCATCATTATCTGGCCTGTCGGCGCTGACCTCTCGCCGCCCGAGCAGTGTTTTCACTACTCCCTCATGCCCATTCCAAGCGGCATACGAGAGCGGTGTTTGACCATCATTACCTGGCTCGTCGGCGCCGACCTCTTTCCGTTCGAGTAGTATTTCCACCACTCCCTCATGCCCATTCCGGGCGGCATACGAGAGCGGTATTTGGCCGGAATTATCTGGCTTGCCGGGATTAACATCTTCCCGCTCGAGTAGAATTTTCACCACCCCCTCTTGTCCACCCAAAGCAGCATGCGAGAGCGGTGTTTTTCCATCAATATCTGGCCTGTCAGGGTTGATCTCTTCCCGTCCAAGTAACATTTTCACCGCCCCCTCATTCCCACAGTTAGCGGCGGCATACGAGAGCGGTGTTCGGCCCCTTTTATCTGCCTTGTCGGGATTAACCTCTCCTCTCTCGAGCAGAATTTTCATCACTTCCTCATGGCCATTACGGCCAGCCCATGAAAGTGGTGTGCAGCCAGAAAAATCTTCCTCGTTGATATCATAACATCCTGCCTCTATCAAACCAGCTACAATCTCAACAATTCCAAAGAACGATGCGCAGTGTAGTCCACTGAACGTAGAGCAAGTGTCAAAACGCCAAGAATGGAAACGCTTTACTTGAGTTAAGAGTAATTTGGTCGGTATCCGGCCATAATGCCCCTTCAATAGTTCCAGCGCAAGTGATCTTGCGCGGTCCGAGAGTTCCCTCTTCGCATGGACCCCCCAGTATGCCGAACAATACTCTATGAAGGGCGCGTTCTCCGTACCAGCCAAAGGATCGGTTGAAAGGGCTTTGACCTGCTGAGAATTTAGGTAGGTCAAGCAGGTTTCTGCGATGGCTGAATGAGGTTCATTGAATATATCTAGATGAGCAGAAAAATATTCCTGGAGAGTAAAGTGGATCAATCGCACAGTTGATGCCTCCTTATCCACAGTGATAAGCCCTTGACAGCTGCTAACCAACGTCGATACCGAAGGGATGTTTCCAGCACTGAAATATGTGGAGCCTAGTTCGACTGCTAGGGGGTGGCAGAGTTCATCCACCCTCAATGGCCGTTCTGCATGACTAATCCACATCAATGCTGCCATCCCGAGTCTCGACTTATCTCCATCTTGCTCCTTTATCCGTTCTATAGTAGAATTATAGACATCTCCTAACTCCAATCCGGCTGTCATTTTACTGAGCCTTTCTCGTCTTCGATGGATTGTTGATTCATGTAAGATTGCATCCATATTTAATGAAACCAGCAGAAACCTAGATGCATATATATTAGCAAATATTGTAGGGAGAGATTCAAGGTATCCTTGGGCCTACGTACATTTCGGGCACATTTTCGGGAATCTTCTCCACAATGTCTGCCGCTAGACTCTCGTCCATCGCATCTGTATTTCCGTCCTCGTCTAGTCTAACACGGATGTATCGTCCTTTCTAGGGCCCACAGACACACTTATCACCCGGCCGGCAAGGCGCTTTTCAACTTCAGCCTGAATATGAGGTCTTCCAATAATGCATATCCGTGTGTGCGGTGACTTCTCGAGAATTTGTCTCAGAGAGTCAAGGAGTTTGACCCTATGCACTACCTCACACTCATCCAGGGCGTCAATGCATACAAATATGCGTAGTGAGGACGTGATGGTCTGCAGCATCTTCACCATATCTGGAAGTCGGGGGCCCCGTCCACCAATGGCCGTTCTCTGCTCTTGAAAGGACCGCGATATCTCCTCTGGAACCTTTGCCACTCCCCCAACAATCTGCTTCAGCAAGGAGCCCAGCATATTGGTCACAGAGTGCTCCTTTCGCGCTGCGAAGTCAAAGTAAAAACACGCAATGGCTGTGTTTTGCCCCTTTCCTGATCGCACAACCTATCCACTACCAGTGAACTAACATCGTGGCTTGTTAGCACTAACTCTCTCTCCACTCTCCCCTGAAAATAATTCTTGTTACCTGATAAATGTCTTCCCGGCCCCTGGAGCTCCATAGCAAAATAGGACTCCTTTATCACCTTCACCTTCACCACGGCAGCCGCTCCAGCATCTGAATTCTTCAGTTTGAATGAGCCATTCCCCCACGTTGTCGACACGGTGCTCTTGAATATCCCGGTGGCGTATCTTGGGCTCTAGTGGTGATAACCAGGCTAGGAGTTGAGACCGATCATCGGCAACCGTATAGTTATTCCACACATTGTTAAAAGAGTTTGTGTTATTAAAAGAGTTTGTATTAATATTGGGGATGTTGGTGCTATTACTGGCGGTATGTTGAGACATCTTCCGAGTTTTGCTGCCCGCACTGTTGTAGAGGAGGAGTTATTGATTACGGTGGGTCAATGGTATTCCTAGAAGTTGGAGGAGAAGAACGGGGCCTTGCTGAAGAAAAGCGGGGGGTCTCTTGGCGCAAAACCCGCCTTGTAGATATGATATAATACCAGGGCCGCCTCGTAGTGCCAAAGAGTGGGCTATGCAAATGACCTTCCACAAAAACCCCACAGCTCTAGCAGAGCAGGCCAAACTAGATTTATCCTGCAGTCCGTCGGGTGTTGCGCCCAACGGGTCTGGTTGAGAAAGTAACGGGATCTATATAGAAGGTATCCTTCTTTAACTTCTCATAGAATCAAATTACCTGGGGTTTAACCTGAGACCTATTCCGCCGGTTTCTTGAGCGCACTGACGGACTACCGGTATATATCTTTCTCGGCTATTGAATAGGATGCCCCTGCGTAGCATCAAATTTAACAGAATGCCATTGCGGGAAAGGTTTGGCAGAATACCCCCTGCTATGTGCTTCCTTCATTAGTGTTCGCCCGCTCCCGATATAGGTGTAGCAGATAGCGAAATTCTTTAAGAAGACAAGGCAACAACAACAAGGCTGTTGGAGGATGAGGTTATGGCCGACGAGAGTTTAGAGCCTTCTATACTCATAGCATTTCATGTGACCATAAGTGCAAGGGCCTTGCCCCCGGGGATAGCCAATGAACGGTGGTGAGGTGGTGTAAGTGAGGATAGCCTCAAGTTCCCTTGCTCCAGTACGCAGAGCCAAGCACCGCTAACTACAATCAGGTGGAAGAGAAATAAAGGCTGATTGAAAGTACGGCGGTACAGCTCCTAAGTTTTGTATGTTCCACAGGGGGCAAGGGAAGAAAACCTAGCTTGTGGAACCTACAAAACTTAGGCGCTGCACCTCGGCAGATGAAAAAAGCTTGTTGTCGATAAGAGAGGTATCATAGATTGAAAGAGATGACCGGTCCCACGGTAACAGTTAGTTATTACTAATCTATGGATTAATTTTCTCCCATTGATCAGAAATATTATTTAAGATTCCTCCATTGGTGGGAACTATTCTAGATTCTTTTTTAATTTAGAAGATCAGAATTTATCTAGTCTATGGATAGCTCTAATTTTATCCGATGGACAATTCTTCTAGGGATTCTGTGCAATGCATGAGAACAACTACCCTATGTGATAGGGTCTGTGCCCTCTTTTCCTCTCTTATATGGAGGCATTCCATCAAACTTTTTTCCGCAATGGCATTCTGTTAAATTACGTAGGAGAATCCTCTCAAACAATCGATATTTTATAGCTATACCTAACTATTGAAAGTATTTTTCAAGCACTCATACACTTCAATTTAGCCGCATGCTGAGAAGCGTCGCACCCACTGACTGACGAAGTACCGGTATATGACAGAATGTGTCAGTGACTGTGAGTGAGGCAAGTACTTGTATCATACAATAGTTTTCGAGAGGGATAAAAAACGAGAACCGAAAAATAACGCCCACGATTCCTACCATACAAGTGATCCCCCGTCCAGAGCTTGAATGCCACCATAGCGCAGGGTCCTGTATTCTAGTTAGGGGTTGCTAAGCTTGACGACCCCAGGTCAGGATACCGTATGTACAGTATTCCCAGGTAACTTATTTTCGCTCCCGAAGTGTCGCGCATGCATGCACGTATGTGCCCTCTAGCCCTATCAGATAGCAGCGGCAAAGCTAGCGCACAATCACTAGTGAAGGTTAGTTAGGGTGCTGCAGCTATTACTCTATGATATCGGTAACTTAGTAACTATTATGTTGACACCCATTCCCCCCTTACCTAGAAATACAGCCCCTTTATAACGTAAGGAATAATTTAGTGGTAGATTGCTCCCTCTCACACCTCCAGTTCGCCACTAGATAGAACAGTACGGCGCAGTGGATTCCTTGATCTCTCTTCTTCAGCCTGTATGAGGGCATCCCCAGTATGAGAGCTGGGAGACTCCCTCCTGTGATTCTTCGATGCGTCCTCATGGCGGATGGGAAGCTGTGTTATTGCTGTGCAGGCTTTTGGCGCACCGCCCCGAAGTGTTTGCCGCCGATCTGGTGGGGGGTGCTGTTAGATGTTGGTCATTCGGTGGTGCTAATGGTGCTTCTGTCCGGAGTCTTGTGGCCTCTAGATACCGTACCTACTGCAGCATATCTTCTTAGCAGTTTCTCCGATGGCATGTCTCATGCTATCAAATTCATCGCGAGACGAGTGGGGTTAATGAGCTGGTGAGTGACATGGGAAGCCTGTGATCTAGGCTTCTCCCACCATCTGTACTAATGTCGGTAGTGGGGGTGGCTGGCATCTATCCGCTAAGCACGTTATCGTAGTATTCATAAAGCCGCACCATTTACGGTAACCAGTCTCTTGTCTGAGATACGGTCCTTATATAGTTAACAATCGCCTCAAGAAGCCTTGTGCTGTCTTACACCGCTTATCCCCCCTCTAAATAACAACCTATATACAATTTATCTATCATGTAGGGAAGGGGGGGGGGAGGTGAAGTAAATTTGTTTAAGAAAAAAGACAAGACACGGGAAAGTTACGGATAGAGAAATATTAAACGATAGGATGAAAACTATAAGCTATATACTAGAACTTCTCGCAACAATAGAACTTCCACGAACAAAAGTCCAAGAAAGTTCGCAAGTATAAATTCATAGATTCTCACTCGACAATGTCGGATAATCTCTGTTGGAACATCCTTCCATATCTGGTAGGTTGCCCGCGGGGCGGTAGCAGGTCAGCTGATAATGCGGCGGCGATGTGGCGGTGATGCGGGAGCGAGTGAGGCTCTGTGAGCTGGGGAAATCGTGACTGCGTCTTTCCCTGTTACATAGCCGGGGTCACCCCCCACCTTTGTCTCTCTCTCTATCAATACAACAACAGTCGTTTCAACAATCTCAGAGGAGCTTAAGGTGGTTGCGATGAGAGGCGCCCTCCCATCTCATGGGATTTCCCCCATACGCATAGAGTGATGTTGAAGGGTATTCACCATGAGTAATATACTCGGAGAGAGAATGGGCAGTGGTCATTTGCATGGGGTGGTGTACCATGAGCCTCGAATGGCACCGGGGGTTGCCACTTCGCGAGACCGTAGCAGCGCTACCACCCTCTCACGGCCATACTTAGTAGCGAGTGAGAGCGGCGTTTGGCCGTCGTTATCTGGTCTTCCCGGGTTGATCTCTTCCCGTCCGAGTAGTGTTCTCACCACTTCCTCATGTCCAGACCAGGCGGCATAGGAGAGCGGTGTTTTTCCGTGATCATCTGGCTTGTCTGAGTTGATCTCTTTCCGCCCGAGCAGTATTTTCACCACTCTCTCATGCCCATGCCAAGCAGCATACGTAAGTGGTGTTAGGCCGTTGTTATTTGTCCTATTAGGGTCGATCTCTTCCCGTCCAAGTAGTATTTTTACCACTTCCTCGCGTCCAGAGCTGGCGGCATACGAGAGCGGTGTTTTGCCGCCATTATCCGGCCCGTCGGCCCTGACCTCTTCCCGTCCGAGCAGCACTTTCACCACTCCTTCACGTCCACGCCAGGCGGCATATGAGAACGGCGTTTGGCCGTTTTTATCTGGCCTGTCAGGGCTGACCCCTTCCCGTTCGAGTAGTATTTTTACCACTCCCTCATGCCCATAGCTGGCGGCGTGCGAGCGGCGTTTTGCCGTCATTATCCGGCCTGTCGGCGTTGACCCCTTCCCGTCCAAGCAGGATTTTCACCACTCCCTCGCGTCCACCCCAAGCGGCATAGAAGAGCGGTGTTTGGCCGGTATTATCTGGTTTGTCGGCGTCGACCTCCCCCCGTTCGAGTAGTATTTTCACCACTCCCTCATGTCCAGAGCTAGCGGCATACGAGAGCGGTGTTCGGTCCCTCTTATCTGACTTGTCGGGATTAACCCCTCCCCACCCGAGTAGAATTTTCACCGCTTCCTCATGTCCATTACAAGCAGCCCACGAAAGTGGTGTGCAACCAGAAAAATCTTCCCCATTGATATCATGACCCCCCGCCTCTAGCAAAGCAGCCACAACCCCAACAATTCCGAAGAACGATGCGCAGTGTAATCCACTAAACGGAGACCAAGTATCAAAACGCCAAAATTGGAAATGCCTTACTTGCTTTAAAAGCAACTTGGTCGGTATCCGGGAATAATGACCCTTCAATAGCTCCAGCGCAAGCGATCGCGCGTAGCCCGAGAGCTCTTTTTTAGCATGGGCCCCCCAGTATACCGAACAATACTCAAGAAAGGGTATGTTCTCCATACTAGCCGAAGGAGCGGTTGAAAGGGCTTTGACTTGTTGGGAATTCAAATACGTCAAGCAGATTTCTGCCATCGCCGAATGAGGTTTACTGAATATATCCGGATGAGCAGAAAAATACTCCTGGAGAGTAAAGTGGATCAATCGCACAGTTGATGCCTCCTTATCCACAGTAATAAGCCCTTGACAGCTGCCAACCAATGTCGATACCGAAGGGATGTTTCCAGCACTGAAATATGTGGAGCCTAGTTCGACTGCTAGGGCGTGGCAGAGTTCATCCGCCCTCAATGGTCGTTCTGCATGACTAATCCACATCAATGCTGCCATCCCGAGTCTCGACTTATCTCCATCTTGCTCCTTTATCCGTTCTATAGTCGAATTATAGACATCTCCTAACTCCAATCCGGCTGTCATTCTACTGAGCCTTTCTCGCCTCCGATGGATTGTTGATTCATGCAAGATTGCGTCCATATTTAACGAAACCAGTAGAAACCTGGTATATATCTATTAGCAAAATAGGGTAGGGAAAGATTCACGGTGCCCTTGCCCTACATACATTTCAGACACATTTTCCGGAATCTTCTCCATAATATCTGCTGCCAGACTCTCGTCCATCGCATCTGGAGTTCCGTCCTCGCCCAGTCTAACACGGATGTATTCGGTGATATCGTCTCTACTAGTGCCGACAGACACACTTATCACTCGTCCAGCAAGACGCTTTTCAACCTCAGCCCGAATATGAGGTCTTCCAATAATGCATATCTGTGTGCGCGGTGACTTCTCGAGAATTTGTCTCAGCGAATCAAGGAGTTTGACCCGATGCACTGGCGCACATTCATCCAGGGCGTCAATGCATACAAATGTGCGCAGTGAGGACGTGATGGTCTGTAGCATCTTGACGATATCTGGAAGTCGCAGTCCCCGTCCACCGATAGCCATTCTCTGCTCTTGAAAGGCCCGCGATATTTCCCCTGGAACCTTTGCCATTCCACCAACAATCTGTTTCAGCAAGGAGCCCAGCATATTGGTCACAGAGTGCTCCTTTCGCGCCGCGAAATCAAAGTAAAAACACGTAACAGCTGTGTCTCGCCCCCTTGCCTGATCGCACAACCTATCCACTACCAGTGAACTAACATCGTGGCTTGTCAGCATTGTCTCCCCTCCCACTCCCCCCCGAAAGTAATTCTCGTTACCTGATAAATGTCTTCCCGACCCCTGGAGCCCCATAGCAAAACAGGACTCCGTTATCACCTTCGCCTTCACCATGGCAGCCATGCCAGCTTCTAAATTCTTCAGTGTGCATGAGCCATTCCCCCACATTGTCGATGCGGTGCTCTTGAATATCTCGGTGGCGTAGCCTAGGCTCTAGGGGCGATAACCAGGCTAGGAGTTGAGACCGATCATCGGCAACCGTATAGTTATTCCACACATTATTAAAGGAGTTTGAATTATTGGAGAAGTTGGTGCTACTACCGGCGGTAGGTTGAGACATCTTCCGATATTTGCTGCCCGCACTGTTGCAGAGGAGGAGTCGTTGATTATGGCCGGTTGATGGATCGCCTAGAAGCTGAAGAAGAGCGGCTGAGGAAAAGCGGGGGTCCCTTGGCATAAAACTTGCCTCGCACATATCAGTACTTGCCCCTGGTGAAGGGAGGTCTATACCATCTACCATCCACAAATACTCCACACTGCCGGCAGGAGAACAAACCAAAACCGGCTCTGTCTCGTAGTCCGTAGGGCGCTGTGTCCAACAGATCTGGTTAAGAAATAACAGGATCTGGAAAGTACTCTTGCTTAACTTGAAATGAATTACTAGTGTTTCAAACTGATTCTTATTCCACTAATTTCCTAGGCGCGCTGACGCACCATTAGTATGTTAGTATGACTTAAATATTTATCCCCCGCAGAGTCAATAGTGCCGAATTTCCCTGCATTACGCTAAAATTCAAACTAAAACAATAGCTTGGAACATTTCTAGCAATTTCAGTCGAGTGATATCAAAAGCATTTCCGGTCAAGTTATGATGCAGATCTTTTCCACTCACAAGAGCACTAAACCTGATACGAGAGTCATTTTTACCAGTAGCCGCGAGGTGATGCCCTTGTCGATATTTACTAGCCAAAATACGGAGCCATGTGATAGCATTACACCTCTATGAAGTTGAATCTGCTAATCAAAGAAATAGGCTAATTTCACTCGTGTCTCTTTAACGCTATGCAGGGAAATTCGGCATTATCAACGCTGCAAGGGGCAGCCATACCCAGAGAGAGGGTATTTCCGAGCATACATACACTCCAATTCAGCTACCGGTTCTAAAAACCGTGGCACCCATTGACTGACCAAGTGTATATGACAGGAAGCGTGAGTGAGTGTGGGTGATGCAAGTACATAACTTACCACACTGCAGTTTTCAAAAAAAAACCCCCCCGAAAAAACGAAAAGCGAACATTCACAACTCCCGCCACACAAGTAATCTCCCTCCGGGGATTGAATACCACTACAGCACAGAATGTTAAATCCAGATACAAGATGTGGTGTCAATAAAATTAAAAGTTCTAATTAAGTGAGATGGGGCAGTCAATCCCATCCCAGGATAATCCGTTTTTTCCCTAGCGAATCTGGAAAAGTATTAAGTAAGTTATTTACAGTAGTAGGAAGGTGGAACTGTGTATTCCCAGTACTTTCCCTCTCACAGCTCAATGCACGCATGTGCATGCGCGCCCTCTAGAGCTATCCCAGGCAGCAGCTGTAAACCTAGCGCACGAGTTCTGAAGAAGATCAACCTGGGCCCCGCAGCAATTGCTCCAAGATAGCGGCACTAACTATTATGCTAACGCCCCTCCTCCTCCTCCTCCTCCTCCTCCTCCTCCCTTCCAGAAATTTAGTCTCTCTTATAACACGAGGAATTGTTCAGTGGTAGAATGCCACAGCTAACTTATGCCCATCAACCCCCTCACATCTCCAATTCACTACCTGATGGTATTGGACGGATGGCATTGTTCCGGGAGCCTAAATGAATGGTTCAGGAGGAGATGTGCAGATTGTTCGGATCCGGGAGATTGTTTAACAGTAGATTATACCGACACGCCTTTCCTTTGATATCATGGAAGTGTATGGAGGAATAAGGACATGTGGGGAAAAACAGAGATAAGTGATGTGCGACCCGGGGACTGACTGTCAAAGTGGGAAATGAGGGTTGCTGAAGTAGACGATAGACTAAGAGAATTCACGTGGAACTAAAACGCTCAGGAGGAAGGACACGGAACGTAAGTTTCACCGCCCGCGCCTTGCTCATTCTCTCGCTCTTGTTCTCAACTTCATTCTCTAACTAAAATCAAACTAACGGTAGATACAGGAGTGTAAGTAAAGCATAAATACCACATCGTGATCCTTCTATGGATCACCATACCTCTCTCTGCACTTCCCGCATGATCTTGTTCCGTATACTTCACTGATAATAAGGAAAAGCCATGGCAGGTAAAATCCATTGTTGAATACTCTCCTGTAACTTATCTGTTCCGTCCGAATTTCTCCCGAACAATCCTTCACACTCCCGTAGCAAAGCCAAGCACATCCGCCCAACAATGATCAGGACCTAGTATTTGTGTTTTACCCACCCACCTGCCTTTACCATTAGTTTAATTTTAGTGATAGTGAACTATCGTGAGAGCGAGACAAGAAAGTGCGAGTGGTGAAAGTTACATTTCATATCCTCCCTAAGTTCCACATGAACTCTCTTAGTCTATTTTCTACTTCCGTGCGGCCCCGCTAGCCCCCGCATTGACAGATAGAATCGTAGGGGGCCGCGGATTCCTTGATCCCTCTTCCCCGGCCTGTATACGGGCATCTCCATTATGGGAGTCAGGAAGCTCCCTCTCGTTATTCCTCGGCGAGTTCTCGTAGCGATTAGGAACGAGCTGTTATTGCTATGTGGGCTTTTGGCACACCGCCTCGAGGCGTTTGCCGCCGAACTAGCGGGGCGCACTGCCAGGTGTTGGCCATTCGGCGCTGCTAACGGGGCTTCTGTCCGGAGTCTTGTGGTCTCTGGATATCCGCTACAGCGTATCATCTTGGTAGTTTCTCTAGTGATATGTTTCATGCTATCAGATTGGTCGCGGGACGAGTGAGAGTAATAATCTGACGAGTGGCATGAAAAGCTCGTGCGCTAGGGCTGCCCTACCATCTATACTAATATCTACAGCGGGGGCGTGGCGGCATGCATCCGCCAGATATGTTATCGTAGCATTCATAAAGCTGCATAATTTATGGTAACAAGTCCCCTATCTAAGATACGGCCCTTATATAGTCGTTAACAGTCACCTCAAGAAGGCTTGTGCTATCTTACACCTTTTATACTCTGTCCAAACAAAACACTATCTACAATCTATCTATAGTGGAGGGGAGAGGTGAGGGAAAGGAGGAAAAAAACTGCTCAAGAAAAAAAAGAGACAGGCAAGAATTTAAAGCGAGGGAAATATCAAAAGGGAGGACGAAAACTGCAAGGTATAGGCAGGAACTTCTCGCAACAATCGAACTCCTTCCCCCACGAACTAAGATCTACCAAACTTTGTAAACAGAAACTCATAAATACTCACTCGACTGTGTCAGATAACCGCTGAGGAGGTTCGGGTGAGTCTGATGACATATGTACATACCCATCCCATAGGATTTCCCCCATCTACAAAGAGTCGCGCCCAAGGGCAATGTCCAAAAGTAAGATGCAAGAAAGGGAAGGGGTGATTGTCATTTGTATGAGGTGGTGTCTCGTAGGCCTTAAATCGTACTAGGGGCTACAGCTTTGCGAGACTGTAACAGCGCTACCACCCTCTCATAGCCACACACAGTAGCGTAGGAGAGCGGCGTTCGGCCGAAATTATCTGGCTTGTCGGCGTTGACTTCTTCCCGTCTGAGCAGTATTTCCACAACACCCTCATGTCCATACCAAGCGGCATACGAGAGTGGTGTTAGGCCAAGACGATTTGGCTTGTCGGCGTTGACATCCTCCTGTCCGAGTAGTACTTTCACTACTCCCTCATGTCCAGAGCTAGCGGCATAAGACAGCGGTGTTCGGGCGTAATTATCTATCTTGTCGGCGTTGACATCTTCTCGTCCGAGAAGTATTTTCACCACTCCCTCATGTCCAGAGCTAGCGGCATACGAGAGCGGTGTTAGGCCATGATGATTTGGCTTGTCGGCGCTAACCTCTTCTTGTCTGAGTAGTGTTTTCACCACTCCTTCATGTCCGGAGCTAGCGGCATACGAGAGCGGTGTTTGGCCGCTCTTATCTGGATTGTCGGCGCTGACCGCTTCCCGTCCAAGCAGTATCTCCACCACCCCATCATGCCCATAGCTAGAGGCATACGAGAGCGGTGTTCGGCCATCACAATTTGGCTTATCGGCGTTGACATCTTTCCGCCCGAGTAGAAGTTTCACTACTTCCTCATGTCCATTACGGGCAGCCCATAAAAGCGGTGTGCAACCATAATAATCTTGCTCGTTGATACCATAACACCCCGCCTCTATCAAAGCAGCTACAACTTCAACAATTCCGAAGAACGATGCGCAATGCAGTCCACTGAACGTAGAGCAAGTATCAAACCGCCAAAATTGGATATGCTTTGCTTGGGTTAAAAGTAATTCGGTCGAGACCTGGCCATAGTGTCCCTTCAGCAGCTCCAGCGCAAGTGATCTTGCGCGCTCTGAGAGCTCCTTTTTCGCATGGACCCCCCAGTATACCGAACAATACTCCAGAAAGGGTGTGTTCTCTGTACCAGCCGAAGGAGCGGTTGGAAGGGCTTTGACCTGCTGAGAATTCAGGTAGGTCAAGCAGATTTCTGCCATCGCCGAATGAGGTTTACTGAATATATCCGGATGAGCAGAAAAATACTCCTGGAGAGTAAAGTGGATCAATCGCACAGTTGCTGCCTCCTTATCCACAGTAATAAGCCCTTGACAACTGCCAACCAATGTCGACATCGAAGGGATGTTGCCAGCACTGAAATCCGTGGAGCCTAGCTCGACTGCTAGGGCGTGGCAGAGTTCATCCGCCCTCAATGGTCGTTCCGCATGACTAACCCACATCAATGCTGCCATCCCGAGTCTCGATTTATCTCCACTTTGCGCCCTTATCCGTTCTATCGTCCCACCATAAACATCTCCCAACTCCAATCCGTCTATCATTTTACCGAGCCTTTCTCGCCTCCGATGGATTGTTGATTCATGTAAGATCGCATCCATATTTAATGAAACCAGTAGAAACCTAGATGCATATATATTAGCAAATAGTGTGGGGAAAGATTCACGGTGTCCTTGCGCCTGCATACATTTCCGACATATTTTCCGGAATCTTCGCTGTAACGTCCGCTGCTAGACTCTCGTCCATCGCATCTGGGGTTTCGTCCTCGTCCAGTCTAACACGGATGTATTCGATGATATCGTCCCTGCTAGGGCAAACAGACACACTTATCACTCGTCCAGCAAGACGCTTTTCAACCTCAGCCCGAATATGAGGCCTTCCAATGATGAATATCCGTGTGCGCGGTGACTTCTCGAGAATTTGTCTCAGCGAATCAAGGAGTTTGACCCGATGCACCGCCGCGCATTCGTCCAGGGCGTCAATACATACAAAGGTGCTCAGTGAGGACATGATGGTCTGTAGCATCTTCACCATATCTGGAAGTCGCGGTCCCCGTCCACCGATAGCCATTCTCTGCTCTTGAAAGGCCCGCGATATTTCCTCTGGAACCTTTGCCATTCCACCAACAATCTGTTTCAGCAAGGAGCCCAACATATTGGTCACAGACTGCTCCTTTCGCGCTGCGAAGTCAAAGTAAAAGCACGTGATGGCTGTGTTTTGCCCCCTTTCCTGATCGCACAACCTATCCACTACCAGTGAACTGACATCGTGGCTTGTCAGCATTGACTCTCTTCCCACACTCCCCCGAAAATAATTCTCGTTACCTGATAAATGTCTTCCCGACCCCTGGAGCCCCATAGCAAAATAGGACTGCGTTACCACCTCCACCTCCACCACGGCAGTCACGCCAGCTTCTGAATTCTTCAGTTTGCATGAGCCATTCCCCCACACTGTCGACGCGGTGCTCTTGAATATCTCGGTGGCGTAGCTTAGGTTCTAGGGGCGATAACCAGGCTAGGAGTTGAGACCGATCATCGGCAACCGCATAGTTATTCCATACATTATTATTAAAAGAGTTTGAATTATTGGAGAAGTTGGTGCTATTACTGGCGGTATGTTGTGACATCTTCCGGCCTTTTTGCTGTCCGCACTTTGTAGAGGAGTTGTTGGTTATGGTCGGTGGATGGATCGTATTCCTGGAGGCTGAAGAAGGGTGGGGTCTCGCTGAGGAACAGTGGGGGTCTCTTGGCGCAAAACCCGTGTTGCAGATGACCGCACTGTCGTCTACTGCTTCATAGCGGTGAAGGGGGTCTAACAAACAACTACTATCTACAATAACCCTGCAGCATCGGCAGAATCACAAGCCAAACTAGATCTATCCCAGAGCCCGCCGGGTGCTGTGTCCAACAGATCTGGTTAAGAAAATAACCGGATCTAGGAAGCATCCTTCCGTAACTAGAAATGAATTACCAGTGTCCCAAAATGTGGCACATTCCACCGATTTCTTAAGCGCACTAACTTAACCGACTGCCTGTATGATAAATATTATACCGCTAAAGTTTGGTGACAAAAAACCCCGAGTTGACAGCCATTTTACACCAAAACCGAGCACTCGTTCCCAACTATTCACCTCCAACAAATGCCAGAGTTCCACTTTAGGCCAAATCAAACTAGCGAGCAGATAGAGAGTATTTTTCAAGAAAAAATAATATTAGGTATGATAGAAGGTTTATGGAATTGAGAAACTAAAGACAACCTACAACAAAGGTAATTGTCATGTATTTTTTGTATCACACAAAGTCTCAAGTCATTTTTCCATCTCCCCACACTATTGCACAAAGAGTCATGAATTATTAATCTACAGGTTTGATATTTCTACTATGATGTAGAAAGAAATATTTGTCCTCATACTTCTTAAAAATCCATGAAATTGCAGTCCTACAGTAGGCAGTGTCGAGCTATGAGTTTCTGGAAATGGCTGTTTTGTTGCGAGGATAATGCGCAGGCAACGGTCAACCGGTCGAACTAGACTAGGGCAAAACTAAAAGGGTACTAGGGAGAATCAAAAACTTCATTCGCTCAACACCCTCCAAAACTAACTACCCAAACATAAGTCTATATAAGAAAAACTCTCTCAATCAATCTATCGTCTGCCACACCTATCAATCTCTCCTTCATGCGTAATCCCCTTCTGCCTGTCGATCTCCGTACTCTGAACAAAGGAAAGACATAACCAAAAAACCATTCCATCTATCCTTCCGTCTATCCTTCCGTCTAGAACAAAGGAAACAACTATCCGCTTCTGTGAACTCTGACACTCCCCCTGAAACTGACCGCTCTCGATCATCCTCGAGTTAGGCCCAGTTTCAAAACAAACTCTTCTTGCTTGAGTCTACCATACGGCTTCGTAAAACCATCTGCCAACATCGCCGTAGTAGGTATATGCGTGATAGTGATCGTACCGTCGTTGACCTGGTCAACTAGCCAGTGAAACTTGACGCCGACGGTCTTGCTCTTCGTTTGATGGATGCCGATGTTCGCATTCTGAACATTCGCCTGATTGTCGCTATAGACATGTAGCGGGATATAGGACTTCGCATGTGTATGTGATAACGTGTGCAATTCGATATCAATCTTGTGTATCCACACAGCTTCGTCTGTGCTTGTAGCTGTGGCAATAAACTCGGCATCGGCTGTACTCTTCGCTGTGATCGACTGCTTCTTCGAGTGCCATGCCACTATCGCCCCATATCTATCCTGAACAAGCATACCGGTCGTCGACTTCAGCGAGTTTGGATCTCCCGCAAAATCGGAATCGGTATACAGAACAACGGATTCACCAATCTGGCTGTCTTCAACTCGCATCCCTAGCTGTAAACGAAGATTGGATGTGCGCTTTAGATATCGCATGACTCGGATGGCCATCGTCATGTGCCGCTTAGCAGGATCCGCTGCAAACCTGCCCAATACTCCAATCGCGAAAGAGATATCGGGTCGTGTTGCTATCGCCGCGTAATTCAAACTGCCGACAATTTCCTGATACTCCTGTTGGTCTGCTTCGCGTTCTTCCTCTTTGTCAACTAAAGCTTCGACTATGGCTTGGCCTTCTGGGTATACCGTGGGTGATGCTTTCCGTCTCAGAAGTGATGTACCTGGCTCAATAGGAGTAGTAACCGCCTTCTCTACCATACGAAATCTTCGTAGAATCTAATTGATATATCCTTCCTAATCAATCAATAGGATTCGGCGTGAACGGTCGCGCTCGATCCTCATACCCAAAAAATGTGAAATCGGACCTATATCGCGAATCGTAAATGCCGCTTGAAGAATTTTCCTTGTTGCCTGAACCTCATCACTCCCTCCAATAAGTAAAATATCATCAACCCAAACCAACAAAATCAACTCCGCCCAAAAATAAACACCAGCCTCCCAAGCACTCTTTCTAAACCCACTCTTCCTCAGCTCCTGATCAAGTCTCTCATACCAATTCAATGCAGCTTGTCATAGTCCATAAAGGCTTCTCAGAACTCGTACGTAGACTGGATCTCTCTCATCGGTGTATGCAACCAAACGCTCTTGCGGCTCCGATTCAACAACCACACTAAAGCCAACGGGTAGTTGCAGATAAATCTCTTCCTTTATGCGGCTCTCAAGA